>Ga0172379_10000766_pt1 | contig 75288 bp, 67 predicted proteins | sample GrowelOW334metaG_FD_119756 | JGI IMG/M metagenome (GOLD analysis project Ga0172379, IMG submission 119756) | Groundwater microbial communities from an aquifer near a municipal landfill in Southern Ontario, Canada - Groundwater well OW334 metaG | ecosystem: Environmental > Aquatic > Deep...
AAAACATTTGCATATTTATAAATTCTTTTTTTTCTAAGCTCTTCAAAATCTTTCAAAGCTTTTTTAAATTTTTCAGGCGAAGCGATTATTTCAGAAACTTTTTTTTCATAGTCTGCTTGCGATAATTTTTGATTTTCAAAATAGTATTGTTTCCCGACCAAATTCACGCACAAAAAACAATTTCTGCAATTTTTCACGTCATCACAAAACCAGCAATCACTGGAATTTTGTGAATTATAAACATATTTACAGTTGTAACATTTCTCCAAATTGAATCCCTCATATATAAGTTCACAATCATAAACATAAGAACAATCCACAGCATTTTTACATCTCTGAAGTAATTTTCCATACCAACAATCCTCATCGTATTCAGATGAATTGATCAAATAACAATTCTTGCAAAAACCGGTTCCCGTAGTGTAATCACAATTTTCATTATCCATTGTCATCATGCAAGCCCGAGGAACATCTTCTTGCAAAGAGTGGAATTGCTCAAAAAACGGCTTGGTAAAGTCAAAATCGCGTCCATATTCCAGTGGATCCCAATCATCGGAGAACCATTCATCTTTAGAAAAAACTTTATATCCGGAATCGTCGGAATAAATAGAAATCAAAGATTTATTTGAAAACGAAGAATTCCTACGATGAAGGAAATATTCATTCCTGTGTATCGTTCTCCTCTGGGCACGACAATCCGGACAAAGCGTCGGAGTCGGAACATCATATTTTTTATCTCCAAAAATTGGCGAGATTTTTTCATAAAATTTTAAATCCTCATCAATAATTTCAAAACTCACCTGACATTTTTTACAATTTTTTTGCATATATTTTTTTAATAAACTTGCTTCAAATAACATTTCTCACAATACACTTTCCCGGCATATTCAGGCAAATAAGTCGTCTTCATCGTAACATCACAATTGTCACAATTTCTATCAAAAAGTTTTTTTGAATTTTTAAATTTCATAAGATTTTTTTGTCTACAATCGGGACATTTTTTCGAAAGAGAACTTTTCATTTTTCTTGAAATATCCAATTCCAAAGAAACAATTTTATAATTTTTACCGCATTCATTACACGAAAAGACATAATTCAAAACTTCATCTTTGGTATCCTCTATTTTTGAAGGGACAACAAATTCCGATTTCAAAAATTCTTTTAAGTCCCTATCTTTCCATTTCCATCCCCTTTTCAAAACTTCTTCTTTAGTCATCGGGAAATAATCATTCGCAACAGTTTCATTGTAAGCAAAAGGAGAAATTGAGATCGGGAAAAATTCTCCATATTCACCGTTTTTAATCATTTGCTCGATAATTTTACCCTTCATTACCTCATATTCATCTTTTGAATATTGTTTATTCAAAATACAATTTTTAGTTTTTGAATTAATTCCGTCACATCCGAAACATTCACTTGCGTAAAAACATGCAAATAGATACGAACTTTCAGGCGACACACAAGAGCAAAAATTAAACTTCGACATATAATTTCCGTCGCCCCCACAGCTCATTTCATAACAAAGTTGAATATTTTTATCATGCATATTTACATCCATAGAATCTTTAACATCCTCACATTCAACGACATATTTAGCATCCTGAACATTAAAACTATCGAAACACATTTCTGCATTTTTACAGTTTTGAATAAAATCACCCAAAGAATTTTCACAATTCATCTGATTTTGATATTTTTTAGGAATTGTTTTATTGAACTCAATAAATTCATTCATTATTTTTTCTACATCTGTCTGCGATTCTTCTTCAACCAATTTTTCATATTCCTCTTTCGAATATTGTTTGTTTTTTATGCAAAAACTTTTTTTATTTAGTCCACTACACATGAAACAATTACTGCATCCGATTGAGTCCGCCATGTAAAAACAATCTGAACAATTACTACAATTAAAAACAGATTTACAATCATAACAATGACTTGAATTTGAGCTTCCCTCCATCAACTCGGAGTCACCGACCGAAAGACAATTCAAACAATCTTTTGAATAATGGCTTTTTCTGGAGTAAACACAGTCCTGCAAAAAATGAGATCCGGGACTCATATATGTATTTTTGCTATATGCTATAAAACTGTTAAATTCGCTGTTTTCATTACTCAAATGATAAAGGCCCATCTTTGGAACGACATTCATGAGATTTTTGAACTGCTCAAAAAATGAACGCGAAAAATCATAATCACGACCATATTTCAATGGATCCCATTTATCACTCCAAAAACAATCAACACAATAAACCGGAAATTTCGAATTTTCAGGAAAAACAAAAATTCCACTTTTCCCGCAAAGATCACATTTTCTTTTATACAAATTTTTCTCGTTTCTAAAAAGAAGCCTTCGCATAAGTCTGCAATCGGGACAATGTGTCGGACTCGGCAAAGAGTACTTTTTGCCTTTAATTACATCAGAAACCTTATCGTAAAATTTTAAATCTTCATCGGTGATTTCAAATTCTTTCTCACATTGTTTACAATTTTTTTTCATATATTTTTAATAAATTTCTTTCAAATAACATTCTTCGCAATAGACTTTTTCTTTTTTTTCAAGCGCATAACTCGTCTCAATATCTTTCCCACATTTCATACAATTTCGTTTCCAAAGTATTTTCGGATTTCTCATCGCAAGCCTCAAAGAATGCCTTTCCTCAGAATGCAATCTCGGAATTGGTAAATTATATTTTTTATAAAAATCAAATTCCATCGGCGTAATTTTGAAAAGTTTTTTGGATTTTTCACATTCAATAGGCATATTTAAAATATCTTCTGAAACATCTTTTATGTCATCGGGGAGCCCTTTGGCCAATATCACTTTTTCCCCCTGATAAGGTTTTTCATTAATCTCGACCCATTTAAAGCCCTGAAAAATTGCTTCTTCTTTACTCAAAGGATAGTACAAATTTGCAGTTGATTCATTGTATCCGAAACAAGAAATAGATGCAGGGAAAAACTGTCCCCACTCCCCTGTTTTAATCATATGCTCGATAATTTTCGCTTTCAAAATTTCGTATTCTTCTTTTGAATATTGTTTATTCAAAATACAATATTGTTTGTTTTTTAATCCTGTACATCCAAAACAATTTCGACAAGAAAAAACAGTATCGCAATACAGGAGCTCAGAACAATTAACCGCAGAAAATGAATGCGAAACATTTTGACTTCCAACCACCGTCATTGTGTCATAAACAAGCTCACTTCCATGACCGGTATAATCAGAATAGAAGCCATCTTTAACCCCTATTGCCAAGAACGAATTTGAAACATCTTCGATATTAAAACCATCAAAAACCATTTTGCAATTTCTGGAATTTTTAAGATAATCGCCACTACAATTTTCACAAGAAATCATATGACTTGCTTTTACAATTCGATCATCACGCAACTTCAAAAAATTATTCCAATTTTCCTGTCTTTGCTTATACGAACCGTTCAATAAATATTTTTTCTTTTCAAAATATTCTTGGCGGGAATATTGTTTGTTCAAAATACAGTAAGATTTTCTGACCAAATTCGTACACAAAATACAATCATTACATCCAGTACAATCGCTTATATAAGCGCAGTCATGACAATTCTCGCAGTCAAAAGCATACTGACAAGCATATAAGCTTCCGCAGTCATTCATGAAATAACATTCTTTGTTTTTTTCGCTGTAATCAATGTCTAAACAATTCTCATTGTAAAAACAAAGTGTTCCGTACTGAGTATCCTGATTAAAATCCCCGCCAAAAAGCAAATAACAATTTTTGTTTTGAACAGTGACATTACAATAATCACTATTTTCATTTTGGACGCTAAATAAATTAAACTTTGGGACAACAAGTTTTAGCTCATTAAATTGTTCAAAAAAAGATTTCGAAAAATCAAAATCTTTTCCGTAGTCCAATGCATTCCAACCGTCCCCATGCCAAAATTCACTTTTATAAACTTTATACGGACTGTTTTGCGGGAACGTTGAAACCATGTTCTCACCAGTCGCATCACATTTTCTATTATAAAGAGTTCTCTCATTCCTAAGGCAAAAATGAGACTTCTTACTGCAATCGGAACAAACCAAAACTTCAGAAAATTTTTCCAAAAATTTCAAATCTTTATCCGTAACCTCAAACTCAACCCCGCATTTTTTACAATTTTTTACCATAGATATCTTAATATACTATTTTTATCAACACGTCAACGACCTAAACGCAAAAACACTTGGAATTAAGCACAAAAACTGATATAATTTCTGTGTCGAAATAAATCAACACATATGATACAACAATACCTTCAAAGGCTTGGATTCTCGGACAAAGAAACTCTTCTTTACCTTACGATGCACAAAATTGGGCCATCGGCCGCATCAACTCTCGCACGTCTGACAAAAATAAAACGCACTTCCATTTATGACATCTTAAATACATTACTTGAGAAAAACCTCATTCTCTCATTCAAAAACGGCAACAACACCTACTACGCAATCGATGACGTAAACAAACTTTTTTATCAAGAAAAAGAAAAACTAGCAACAGCGGAAAAACTCGTAAAAGAACTCCAATCATCTCCGAAAAACTGGGAAGGTCTTCAAATAAATTACTACAAAGGCATCGAAGGTTATCGCGAAATGTACGAAGATATACTTAGAACAAGACCAAAAGAACTGCTCGGCTGGATGCACTTGGATCGCTTTTATGACGGAATAGATCCGAAACGTGAAGAACAGTGGACGAAAGAAAGAATCCGCTCAGGGATAAAAGTACGACTTCTTTTGCAAGAAACAAATTTGACAAGAAATTTCAAAAAAAAAGATAATCATTCAAATCGCGAAACAAGATTTATAAACAAAAAATTTCTTTTCAACACAACTTGTTTCCTTTACGACAACCACATAGTTTTGTTTGATTCAAGCGGAGAACTCACATGCGTAAGAATTCATCATCCAGAATTTTACAAAATGCAAAAACAGATTTTCGAAATGAATTGGGAATTTTCAAAAACCTGATTTATTTACATTCGGGCGGGAAACGCCAATGAGAACGCATGGTATTCATATACATCTGTGCAAAGTCTTTCGCGCGCACAAAAGTAAAATCAGTTTCACCTTTTTTTCTCGCCAAAACAACATCATCGCAAAAAATCTTTTCTCCGGATTTTCCCTGAAATTTTTCGCAATCAGAAGCCATAAAAAGTTCCCATTCTTCTCCGCTGAAAGGATCTTTAAAATGATGAATTCCTTTAACCAACTCCATCCCCTTCGTAGAAAAAACCAGTTTCGAAAAATCAAAATTTCCAAAATTACTGACAATATTTTCATTACAAATCTGCGACAAAGAGTCCTTCATTCTTTGTGGAATTTTTACCATTTCCGCCTTTCGAAGCGTATCAACATACTTTTTTGCGAACTCATCTCCAACAAGTTTAGTAGAAAAAGGATCATCCGGCCACGAATAAAAAGTCCTATAATACAAATCTCTGAATGTGTCGTGTGGGTCGCTATCGCTCTCATGAGTAATAAAATTTCCAAAGGAATTATCCGGCTTTGCGACGAGCACATCGCCCCCCACACCTGTACAAACAGCTACTTCATACCTGTAAAAGGAACCCAATTCTGATGGAGAAAAAACACCCAAACTATCAACATCATCACACAAACAACCAACTTTTGGGTCAGGATTCCAAGGCACAGAAGCACAAGCGATTTTTTCCCTCTCTCCAAAAGAAACCTCCCTCTTTTGTTTTCCTCCTTTCGAAATTTTTAAAAGTTCACTCTTGTAATGCGCCAAATTCCCATAAACCTGCAGATCATTTATTCCCATTTCAGCAAGCCTTCCTTGAGTCGCCGAATCATTCATAAACAAATCAACAAATTCGATAAGTCTTGAATTATCGTCACCCATGCCCGACAAAAATTCTTGATGAGATAAAATAAAAGACAACAATAAATTTTCAAGTTCAAGAACTTTGTCATGCGGAACAGAGTACCTGATTGAAACCTGATATAAACTTTCATTAAGTATATTTTTGAAAGAGGATTCCGGCCTTTGAACGCCAAATTTACAGTCATCATAAGTCAGACACATCCCCTCCAAAACTTCAGAAAGTCTATCCATCATCATTTCACGCCCCTGCTCGACATTATGTTGCTTCATCATTTCAGAGACCGCATAACCTCCAGCTATAGGCAAAACTATCGCGGCGGCGGACAACGCACCTCCAAGAGCCAGCCTCGTTTTTGCACGCGTTCTCTCAACTTTCATTTTGTAAGGATTCTTTCCTGTATCCAAATGAACAGTTTCAAATCTTTTTCCTTTAAATAGTTCAATCAATGGCTCAAGTCCGAAAAGAAAATTTTTCTTTCTTTTCGGCTTTTCGTCGCCGGCATTTGCCATTTCAACTATTTGCTTAATAAAATCATCATATTTCCCTTGCCTGTCAGCCCCGCCATGGATAGTCCTGCCATTCAAAATCTCCGCTAAACGCACGGAAACCTCAGCCAAAGCATAATAATCACTCGGACAAGGCTTTGCGTCATAATCAGGCCTTAACTTGCCTGGAGCGGCATTCCTGAAAAATTGGAATAATTCAAAATTGTCTCTGGAAGCTCTATACAACAAACGGGCAATATCCAAAGAAGTAGGATTTTTAAAAGCATCGTTCTTTTTGCCAAAAGCCCTTTCAATATCACACACTCCTTCCTTTTTATCAAAAGCAGATTCCACTCTTTGAAAAAGCTCTTTGTGTAAAGGCATTTCCTCAACACAATGAATTTCAATTCTCGCCAAAGACGAAGGAAATTTTTCATTCACAATCTTCATTATAAAAGCTTTTGCCTCTTCATCCGAAAGTCCAAGTTCTCTATCCTCAACACCATTAAAATATTTGCTAAAACAAGGAGCCATAACAATCTGCGCAATTTCACCTTCTTCCAAATTACCAAACAAAACTTCCAAAGAAGCCTGTATAAATTCAGGAGAATAAATACAATCACGACGTTCACCTTTACGCTTGGGAATTTTCCCTATCCACCACGCATGATTTTTTCCTGATAATTTGAGAGGTTGTGCCGACTTTTCCGGCACACAATCAGCCTTAACATCACCAGAAATTTTATGGGAAACAGTCACATCTTTGGGCACAGGCATTGTAGCCGTCTCAATATTCCCCTTCACACGACCAAAAGCTCTCCCGAAAATTCCTTGCTGTTCCCTATTTGACGATGGTTTATTCATGATAAATCCTTCTTTTTATTGTTTTTTTTAGAAATGCTTTTTTTAATTCCATCTCTAAAAGCCAAAATCCATCCGGTAGTAAAAACAGCCAAAAAAGCTCCGGAAGCAATCCTTTGAATATCTTGAGAATCGGCAAAAAACATTAGAATATTTTTTATTGCATCAGGAGAATCAACTCCAACCGTAGAAAGTAAATTTAACAAATCAGAGGCAGTGTCTTTATCAAGAACTAAACCCAACAAGGAACCCAAAACACCTGCCTTAATAAGAGCTATTTTATCTTCAGAAGCATAAGTTTCAGGACTGGAAACACGATTCTTTTTTTTCACATAGTCCGGATAAATATGATCCTTTCTGAAATACAAAATAGCTTCGCCGCGCTCAATAACATCTTGTATCATATCCCAAGCAAAATCCACATACATGCTAAGAAATTCTTTGTTTGGAGAAGGCATGAAATTTTGCGGAGCAACAAGCACAGACCTTCCTCCGGGACGACCCCTTTTGTATATTCCATTCTCTCCGACACCTTCATCAACAGGCAAACATATATAAATTGAATTTATCCCTGCCGAACAATCAAAGACAATTTCAAGATCATCTTTAACCATTCCAAATTCAAAATCACCACTTTTAAGAGAGTCTTTACGCTCAAATCCCATTTCTTCAAGTTTTTCACAGAGAACTTCCTCAAAAAATTTTCTGTCTACAAAAGATATCTCCGAAATTTTCAAACCTTTCCCCATAATGTTATATAAATTCTAAGTAACCTTTATACAACATCAAGCACGTTTTGTCAATACGTTGAGCACAAAAAGATGCCGCAGGAAATGAAATAATACTACCATCCACCGCCTCCTCCTCCACCTCCACCTCCTCCGGAACCTCCTCCACCACCTCCACCGGAAGGAGCAGAAACAGAAGATGAAATACTCTCAGCCAAAGAGCTCATATTTGAAGAAAAATCGCCAATATCGAAACCTCCAGAGCTTGAAACAAACCAAATCGGATGATGAGCATAAAAATATTTTTCACCATACAAAAGTTGCATTTTCTTTGCCCACAAAGAAGTTATTCCAAACACAATCGCATACGGCAAAAATCTTTCAAAAATATTCTCTTCTTCGTGAAATTTCTGACGATATTTCTCAGCGGTTTCCATATACATTTCAAATCCTTTTATCCGTCTGGTAAGCTCAACGCCTTTTTCTGTTTTCTTTGGCATAATGAATGAAAACAAAACCAAAACAGCCGCAGACGAAAACACCGCCGATAAGGCATACATGTTATAAGAACCCTCAACCCCAGTGAAGAAAAATGCGCCAAATGCAACAAGTCCGCCGATCCAAAGAAATGAAAACTTAAGAGAAAGTCCATATTTTTCCAACAATTCTTTTTCATGAACTTCATTAAGTGCCTGCCTATGAATCAAAGGCAAAGACTCGTAAAAATGATTTTTCAACTCGGACAATTTTACGACACTTCCGTTGGCGGGAATTTCCGGAATTTTACCTCCGCGCGAAACAATTCCAATTGCCTTAAAAAACGGCACAACCTGCGAAAGTTTTGAGGTAAATAATTTTTTATAAACAAGAATATCGGACTCACTAATGCCTTTCATACTACTATCCATTTTTTTATTCAAAGACGAAATTTCATAATCTTTTGAGCTGAAAAACAAACCTTTTGTTTCTATTTCTTTAATAGAAATAAAGCCATGCACAGCCAAATTTATCAAAGAAGCTGTAACTAATTTATTTTCAAAACTGCCATTTTTCAGAAGAACTCCAATTTGCATCGGAGTAAGATCTTCCGGCGATCCAAATTCCGGCATAATCGATTTATCGTTTGACGGGTCATCTCCATGTTTTTTCCACATAACAAAGCAAAAAACAAAAACAATCAACGGAAGAAAAACCCACAAATAATTTCCATAAAGTTCAAAAAAACCGAATTCATATGGAGTAAATATATTTTTCGGAAACATTACAGACACGGTAACACCATCCCCTATTCCAAAAGTACCGATGGACGAAAAATGCAAAATATTTTCATTTTTCCATTCATATTTCGCAAAATCTTTTGAATCCGAATCAAGAGGACCTGAGAAATAATCAACAATGGAATTTCCCTCATTCACTTCATCAGGTAAAATTATATCCGCAAAAAAATTATCAATCTCCAAATCCCAAAAATTCCCGCTCAAATTCCAATATAATTCGTCAAAATCCTCTCCTTCGAAATAAACCGCATTTTGAACCTTATAAACAATTTTGTAATAATTTAACCCCTGCACGGTAAAATTCGGATCACCGATTTTCCAAGTGACAGTACCACTGCTATTTGTAGAACTATATTGCAAAGGATTTCCGTCAAAATCAGTTATTGAAACAAGCTCGACAGGCCTTTTAATAGTGCCGACAGTAGTATTTGTTTCCGTGGGCAAAATCCTAAAAATTCCATGTTTATTGAAACAAGAGCCACAATCCGCAGTAATCTTTTCCGTGATAAGCAAACTGGAATCCTTGTTCACTATAATTTCCGATTGAAAATCTTTTATATACCAATAATTCACATTTTCTCGAGCATAAGCCGAAAATCCAAAGGCAAATTGTGCCAAAAAAGAAAGCAACGCAACAACAAGAATTTTTTTCATAGGATTTTTTTTAAAACAACAAAATAAATATACCATCAAAAAAGCCCCTCTCGCAATTGAGAAGGGCTTTTCAAAATCCGATTAAAAATTCTTATTTCTGCACCAACAAGAAAAGTGGAGCAAGAACCAATGTCAAAGTAGACAAAAGTTTGATCAAAACGTGTAGTGAAGGACCTGCTGTGTCCTTGAACGGATCACCGACAGTATCTCCAACAACCGCCGCTTTGTGAGCAAATGAACCTTTTCCACCATGCGCTCCGGTCTCAATATATTTCTTAGCATTATCCCAAGCACCTCCTCCGTTGTTAAGAACAAGCGCCAAAACAACTCCGGCAATAGTTCCAACCATCAAAGTCGCTCCAACAGCTTCAACTCCAAGAGCAAATCCAACAACAGTAGGAACAATTACGGCTACAAGTCCAGGAAGTACCATTTCCTTAAGTGCACCTCTTGTACAAATGTCTACAGATCGAGCATAATCAGGTTTTTCAGTTCCTTTCATAATGCCAGGTTTCTCTTTAAATTGAGCACGAACATCATTGATGATATAACCTGCCGCACGAGAAACCGCACGAATTGCAAATGATGAAAATACGAAAATAAGAGCCGCTCCAATAAGTCCTCCAACGAAGACAATCGGTTTAGCAAGATCGATAACAGTAATTTTTGCCGCTTCCATAAATGCAGAGAAAAGCAAGAATGCCGCAAGAGCCGCAGAACCGACAGCATACCCTTTTGTAAGAGCTTTTGTTGTGTTTCCTACAGCGTCCAAACGATCTGTTCTTTTTCTGATTTCTTCAGGAGCCTTAGACATTTCAACAATTCCACCTGCATTATCTGTAATAGGCCCAAAATTATCCATTGCAAGGATATAAGCCGCAGTTGCAAGCATTCCCATAGTCGCAACAGCCGTTCCATAAAGTCCACCGTGCATAATTCCTGTAGAAGTTCCAAGGAAATAAGAACCAATCAAAGCAGCAGAAATTACAAGAACAGGAAGACCTGTGCTTTCAAGACCAACGGCAAAACCGCTGATGATGTTTGTAGCGCCTCCTGTTTCTGAAGCCTCAGCAATTTCTTTTACAGGGCGATATTTATATTCTGTGTAGTATTGAGTAATGTAAACAAACGCGATGCTCGCAACGATACCTGTGAGTCCAGCTCCAAAGAACCATATCCATGTATTTGGAGAAACCAATAAGTTAGATGCCAAATATTCTGCTGAAGGAGAAAGTAAAAGATAACTTGATATTCCAAATCCGATTATTGCCAAAGCTGTTGTAACAAAATATCCTTTATTCAAGCCTTTCATTGGATCTTGAGATTCTTTGATGGAAACAAACATAACTCCAACAATAGAAGCAATAAGTCCGAATGCACGAGCTACAAGAGGAAAAATAATTCCTTTAAATCCGAAAACAGGGAAAAGCGCAATTCCAAGAATCATCGCTCCAATGTTTTCAGCCGCTGTAGATTCAAACAAATCCGCTCCACGACCTGCACAATCTCCAACATTATCACCAACCAAGTCAGCAATAACTGCAGGATTTCTAGGATCATCTTCAGGAATTCCAGCTTCAACTTTTCCAACTAAATCCGCTCCAACGTCAGCCGCTTTTGTATAAATTCCACCTCCAAGTTGTGCAAATAGAGCTACGAATGAAGCTCCAAATCCGAAACCAACCAATAAAAGAGGAACTTCTGTAGGATTAGCAATTCCGCCGTAAGCTACGAAAAGTCCACCAACTCCAAGAAGAGAAAGTGCAACGACAAGAATACCTGAGAACGCACCTCCACGAATCGCCATTTTAAGTGCTTTATTTACGCTATGTTGAGCCGCCGCCGCAGTTCTAAGATTTGCTTTTACGCTCATATACATTCCCAAAAATCCTGAAAGAGCAGAACAAGCCGCTCCAAGGAGAAAGGCTACAGCAGTGTGCCAGCCATAATTAAAATCTCCGCTGAAAGAATATGCGGCAAGAATAATTACAACCATAACAATTGATAAAGTACCAATAGTTACATATTGTCTCTTCAAAAACGCCATCGCTCCCTCTCTAATAGCTTCAGCAATTTCTTGCATTTTTGGAGTACCATTGTCCTGTTTTAGGACATGGCGCGCAAGCAAAACCGCAACCACAAGAGAAACTAGACTGATGCCGAATATCGAAGCAAAAAGGTATGTGGACATCTGAAATAAATTAAAAAATATTTAAAAATATAGAAAAGTTCCGTGAAATATTACCAATTTACCAAGACGAGTTCAAGGTAATTTTATAGCTTAAGAAAACATCACCATGGATATCGCGGAAATCGCCGCAGTTTCCATTCTTAAAACGTTTTCACCAAGCAAAAAGATTTTTGCCCCTTGAGATTTCGCATCAGAAATTTCCTCATCCGTAAGCCCTCCTTCAGGCCCGATAACTACACTCACGCCGACGGAGTCGGCCCTCTCTCTTCCAGAATTTTCGCCCATCTCATTTCTCCCAATCAAATACTCACCTAATTTCACATCATGTTGCCTCGCATCTCCGACCAAAACTTCACCTTTCGGGAAAGCGTTCAAAAAATCACTCCACGAAATAACCTCATGAAGTACAGGCAAAACACATCTTTCACTTTGCTCAGCCGCCTCGCTTATAATAGAAAGAAATCTTGGAATATTCCTCATTTCCTTCACCTGACATCTATTTGTAACAATCGGAAAAATATCGGTCACGCCTATTTCCGTAGCTTTTTGAACAATCAATTCCAGCGTCGCAGGTTTCTTCGACAAAGCAATATACAAACTCACTTTTCGGCCATTATCAGGACAATGCACGACTTCAGACAAATTGATAACCGCCTCTTTTTTTGCGACAACTTCAAAAACCCCATTAGCCTTTGAGCCTTTACCATCAAGAAAAACACACTTATCCCCCGCCTCAAATCTCATCACGTTCCGCATCTGATGAAGCAAATCCTCATTTGTTATAACAACCTTTCCCTCTTTAAGTTCTTGATTTATAAAAAAATGTTGCATGAACGCATGATACAACATTTTAGAAAAATTTAATAAAAATTTAATGTCGGCATGTTATAAAGAAATAAACTTAGATTGAAAAACAGATGGATGTACGTTATTATGTACATATAAAATTTAAGTCAAAAATATGAAAGCAAAAACAACTTTATCCATGACAGAAGCCAGAAAAAACATATTCAAAATCAGCGACGAAGTACAAAAACCGGGAAATTATTACACTTTTACCGAGAATGGCATCCCGAAAATAGTGGTAATGTCGGCGGAAGAATTTGAATCGTGGCAGGAAACATTTGATGTTTTACGGGAAAATCCAAATCTGAAAAATGAAATAAAATCGGCACGAAAAGAATTTAAAAAAGGACAATATGTACCTTTTGAAAAAATATTAAAAAAAGAACATGTACAAAATAGTGGTAAGAAAAACAGCCGAAAAAGAGCTAAATAGAATTGAAGAATCTCAACGATCCAGAATCGAGAAAACAATTCTAAGCTTAAGCTTAAATCCATACCTTGGAAAACCTCTCAAAGGGGAATTTCAGGGCATATATTCATTAAAAGTATGGCCATTTCGAATACTTTACGAAATCTACAAAAAACAACTAATTATTCACATAATAAAGATAAGCCACCGCCAAAACGTGTACAAATAAGACTAATAAACTTCCTTCAAATAACACTCCTCACAATACACGATTTCAGGTCTATCCAGCGCATAAGCAGTCTTGATGTCGACTCCACACTTTGCACACTTTCTATCCCAAAGCTTTCGTGGATTACGTAAAGCCATCCGTTCCTTGTGGCGTACATCCGGAGATTTAGTTGGCACAGGAAGATTATGCCTCTTCAAAAACGCAACCTCTTGAGAAATAATCCTAAATTGCTTTCCCGTAACTTCACATGTAACAATGTCTTCACCGCTTCTCTTCGCCAAATTAACCTCATCAACCTCATCAAACCATTGATATCCTTTTTTCAGAGCATCCTCTTTTGTCATCGGATAAAAATCATGCGCAGTAGTTTCGTTATAGCAAAACGGCGAATCAGTCTCAGGGAAAAACTCGCCCCATTCGCCAGTTTTCCTCATATGTTCAATTATTTTTTTAACCAAAACCTTATATTCGCTTTCAGAATATTGTTTATTCAAAACACAATATTTTTCCTTTGAATGAAGACCTACGCATCCGAAACAATCATTCACTCCATAACATTCATTACAATACATTGAATTCCCGGAAGCAATCCCAAAACCATCCCTACAAAAAAGCAAATTATATCCACTGGAAGCCAACACTTCATATCCAAGCTCAAGCGGCGATCCAAGATGAATACAATCCATGCAGTTTTTCATTTTGCCTACAGTAAAACAATATCTCAAATCTTCGCAGTTTATAATATCAAAACAATAATACGCATTCTTCGAATTGAAGACATGATTACCAAAAACATTCTCAGAATTTCTTTGATATAAAGCCCTTTTTGGCAAAGACAAATAAAGATCTTTGAAAGTTTTTCTAACCATTTCCTTATTTTCAGGTTTCAACAATTCCGCAACTTTTTTTTCATATTCCTCTTTAGAATAATGTTTATTGAAAATATAAAATTCCTTATTCGCAAGACTCACGCATCCAAAACAATTTCGACATCCTTTACAATCAAAAAGATAATAACTACTTGAGCAATTCAGGCATTCTCTTCCGTGAAAAACTTCATAACACTTTTCGCAATCTATACACTCGTAACATCCCTCACAATAATAAGAATAAGCCATGTCAAAACAATTTTTTGAATACCACAAAATATGTCCGTAAGAACAATTTTCATTTTCGACACAACCAGCGACCAAATAGCAATCCTTTGAAAAATAAGTCGCATTCGTATAATCACAATTTTCAGAACCGGAGACAGACATCCCAGGACGCGGAACCCTGTTGTACAGCTCATTCATTTGTTCAAAAAATGGCTTACTTGAGTCAAAATCCATACCATAATCAAGCGAACTCCACTCGTTTCCCCACCATTCATCAAGAGTGTAAACTTTGCATTTTTTGTCTCCTGAAAAAATCGAAATAAATTCTTTGCCGGATAAATCAGATTTTCTTTTGTAAAATTTATTAAAATTACGCCACATCATTTTTCGCTTCCACTTGCACTCAAAACAATATGCAGACCAAGGAAGTAAAATTTTCTCACCATCAATAACCGGAGATAAATTTTCCAAAAATTTCAAATCATCTTCTGTCACTCCAAAATTTGAACCACATTGTTTACAAGTTTTTTGCATAGCAAAATTATACAAAAAAGCCTGCCTCTTAACAAGACAAGCTTAATTTATAATAAAAAATGATTATTTAGAGCAAGAGCATCCTCCTTCGCAACACATGAAAGATGAAACCAATACCCAAACTCCTGAAACTGCAACAACCACATAAACCGCATTAGCAAGCATCTGCATAGCAAGAAGATCTACACAAAGATAGTTAACCAAGTCAAATTGGAAAAGGCCTACAAGCCCCCAATTTAGCGCACCTACTACAACTAGAACCAACGCAATCCAATATAATACTTTCATAAATAATGAGGATTAAATATAATGTATCTAAATTATTGTTTGTTTAAAGACAATTGTCAATTAAATGCTTACAAAAGACTACAAAATAGGATTAAAAATAAAAGTGAATGATAAAATGCAAAAAAATTATGCATATATTTTATCAGAAAAACTTGGAAAAAATTTCAACAAAGAATTCGTTCCTGCCCTAACTCCAGCCAAAATGTTAAAGCTCGGAATATTTGAAGGAAAATATTTAAATGATTGCAAAAAAGAATTTCCGGAAGAATGGTTTAAAAAAGCGGAAAAAAAGTTATCACCAAAAAAAGCGGACACATCTAAGAATTATTTTAAAATAAAATCCAGACAATCCTTGCAAACGTGGAGAAAAAACGGTTGGATAATGATTGGAGATCCTGACATAAGAGGATGGTTTCAGTGGTATTGCAGATATTATCTCGGCAGACGTGAACCAATTTTAGACACACGACAAATAAAAAGGTGGAAATCGTTCAACAGACACGCAGGACAAATAAAAAAGAACTGCAACAGAGGTGATTTAAATTGCAGACCACGCCAAAGACAAGCCCTATTGCAATGGGCATACAATCCTTTTATATAAGATTCTTTATTTTTTAATTTCAAAAAACTCCAAAACTTTCCAAAACATTCCCGCAGAAAAACCGACAAAAACAACCATCAAGAAATGTAATACAGAAATATTTTCGAATTTAAATACATGTCCCATAAATGGAACATAAACAGATAAAATCAACAATAAAGTCGCTCCAAAAACAACATACAAAAGAGCCGGATTTTTAGCAGTAAATGCTTTCAAAATAGAATGTCCCAAAAATCTGTTAACAAAAATAAGTCCGATATTTGAGGCAATAAGCGTTATAAAAGCAAGTGTTCTTGAATAAGAATCAGACATTCCATAAGACAACGCTGTGTTGAAAACCACCGAAATCATAACCAACGAAATAAGCCCCTGTAAAAAACTTTTAAAGAGCAATCCCTTGCTAAAAAGCGGTTCAGAAGGATTTCTTGGCGGACGCGACATAATATCATCCTCCTCCGTCTCGGCTTCAAAAACGACAGAACAAACCGGATCAATAATCAGCTCCAAAAAAACAACATGGACAGGATAAAATATTATAGGCCAATCAAAAACAACAGGTAAAAGCGCAAGTCCGGCAATCGGCACATGTACACTTATTATGTAAGCCATCGCCTTTTTAATATTATCAAAAATTCGACGACCCATTTTTACAGCGGCAACAATTGAATTAAAATCATCTTTCAACAAAACAAGCGCGGAAGCCTCTCTAGCAACATCAGTCCCTCTCTCTCCCATAGAAACACCGATATGCGCCGCTTTAAGAGCAGGAGCGTCATTCACTCCATCTCCTGTCATCGCAACAATCTCTCCATCTTTTTTCAACGCTTGAACAATAATTAATTTCTGCTCAGGCACAACTCTCGCAAAAATATTTACATTTTTAATTTTCTTCGCAAGTTCCGTTGCCGACATTTTTTCAAGTTCAGCACCTGTAATAATGTGATCTGGATCTTTAAGCCCTATCTGCTCCCCGATATTTTTTGCGGTAATGGGATAATCTCCGGTAATCATAATCACACGAATACCGGCCTTGTAACATTCCTTTATAGCAAAAGGAACAGTCTCTCTAATAGGATCAGCAAGCCCGACAAACCCTAAGAATTCAAATGCAAAATCATGCTGGGAAGTAGGCAAATCATTTCCCCTGTAAACAGCCTTCGCAACGCCCAAAACACGAAGTCCTTTCGCCGCCATAATTTCCACCTCTTTTTCCAAAACTTTTTGTTTTTCTTGAGACATATGACAAAGCTCAAAAACAGCCTCCGGTGCGCCTTTTGCCGCAACAACATAAAACCTGCCCTCTTTGTCGGATTTATACACATGAGAAAGAGCAAGAAGATGTCTGGACAAAGGATATTCCTTAAGCAAATTCCATTCTTCATGCAAGTGCTCTGTATCTTTCAATTTAATTTCCCCCAATTCAAGAAATGCCTTCTCCATAGGATCAAATGGATCCTTTTTGCTTGCCAAAACAGCATACTCAATAATTTCATGAAAATGCTCGGGCAAAGATTTTTCCTTATTTTCAAAAACATCATATTTTTTTTCTTCAACAAAAATTTCTTGAATCGACATTTTATTTTGCGTAAGAGTCCCCGTTTTATCTACGCAAAGAACAGTAGCCGCACCCAAAATTTCGACAGCGGCAACCTTTCTGGTAAGAACATGTTTTTTTGAAATTCTCCAAGCACCAAGCGCCAAAAACACAGTAAGCACAACTGCAAATTCCTCGGGCAAAAGAGCAATTGCCACAGTTATTCCATACAAAAATCCATTCAATATTTCATTTCTCCACAAAATAAAAGCGGCAACAATTACCACAAGAAAAACAACCGCGAAAAGAAAAAAGAATCGAACAAGTTTAGCGGATTCTTTTTGCAAAATCGTTTTCTCTGAGATGATTGATTGCAAAGCTTTTCCTATTTTACCTATTTCCGTATTCATACCAGTTCCAAAAACTCTCGCAACTCCTTGCCCACCAACAATCATGCTTCCTGAAAACACAAAAGGATTATCATTTCCACCCGGACGTACAGAGCCTATATTTTCTTCATCTGTAGCCATTTTCCTGACAGACACAGACTCTCCCGTCAAAAGAGACTCATCCGCAGACAAATTTCTTTCCCATATAAGAACCGCATCAGCAGGAACACGATCTCCCTCATTTAAAATAATAACATCCCCCATTACAACTTCACGTCCGGCTATACGCATTTTCTCTCCATCACGAATCACCAATGCACGCGGACTTGAAAGATCTTTAAGCGCAGTCAAAGCCTTTTCGGTTTTATTTTCCTGATAAAGCGTAATTCCAATCACCACCAACACACTAAAAGACAAGAATATTGCCTCCTGTACATCTCCAAGCACAATATAAATAATTCCACATCCGACAAGAAGTGAAATCATGGGTTCTTTTAAAATTTCAAAAATAATAGCAAAAATACTTCTCTTCTTTGACGAAGGAAGCTCGTTATAGCCATGTTTTCTCAAATTTTGAGAAACTTCTTTCGAAGTTAATCCTTTAAGTTTCTGCACTTGTGCTTCAGTAAGTCCCATAAAATTAAAAATAAGGATTATTCAAACCTAGTAAGGATAAGGCCTTCAAAGAAACAAAACAAGTAAAAATCACTTCGACATTCCTTCATAAGGATTATCTTTTCTGTAACCATAAGTCCGTGGAGAACAAAAAGGATCATAAACAGAGCCATCGCCAAATTTCACATATTGATGAACCGGTTTTTCATCCTGAACCGAGACGGAGATAACCTCAGCCAAATATCCCATTTCATCAGAAAGAATTTTATATAAAACAGCTAAATCCGCACAAAATGGAGGTCTTTTTGAAAAATCAGAAACAGTCCCATGTCCACCAACAATAATTGCAAAAAGAGCCCTCAAAGGAGAAAGAACAAGGTGCCAATGCAGACGATTTTTCTTTACAACATAAGCAATGGCAATCTTATCAAAATCTTCTTTTGTAAGAGGATCTTTAAACATCCTGAATAGATCAATGAATTCAGCATATCCGGCGCTATATGTTAAATATGAACCACAAAGTCTGCGGGAAAAATCATGAATCTCTGTAAGCATTTTCTGTAATATTTCTATATCATCATGCGTAATTTCATATCCATATCTGGAAAAAACACCTTCGGCAGAAACAAATGCACCAAGATTAGTTGATTCACTTCTAGTACTTAATTGCCGAACAAGATCCTCTCCATAAGCCTCAACCCTGAAACGATCAAATAAATCTATCGCCTCAGCCATTAAAATATTTCTCTCTTCCGGACTAATACTCCTTTTATATCTTTCATATAAATCATCCGCCATCTTCGCAAAGGCAGGATCCTGCGACAAAATATCGATTTGAGCAAAAAATGAATCCTCAGGAGTAATTTCCACTCCATACATCTTCGCAGAATCATCCGCCGCCTTTTTTCTTTCCAAATAAAGCATATTCTTTTAAATACAAGAGAAGAACTTTACCACAAAAATCTAAAAAATACATCACAAAAAATAGAGCCCTGCAGTTTCCCGCAAAGCTCCATCTATTTGATTATTAAAAATCGAAAACCTTAGAAACTATTTCTGTCTCCTGAGTCTCTCCTTCTAAAACCTCCACCTCCGAAACCACCTCCGAAACCTCCACCACCTGTTCTTCTTGGTGGTCGATCTTCCATTGGACGAGCTTCGTTAACAACGAGCTTTCTTCCTTCCATCTCGTTGCCATTCCACGTTTCGATAGCTTTTTGAGCTTCTTCTTCTGTGGACATTTCAACAAATCCAAAACCTTTAGATCTGCCTGAAAATTTATCAGCGATTACAGCTGCTGATTCAACAGTTCCTGCGTCTGCAAATGCAGTGCGAAGAGATTCTTCTGTTGCTGTGTAAGGTAGATTCCCTACGTATAATTTCTTTCCCATAACGGTGATTAAAAAATAACAAGACGCAGTTTGCTCGCAGTCAAACCAAAAGTCAATAGAAGTTTGACAAATAACCGTTTTTAAAGCGGAGCATTAACAGCAAACTTTAAAGAATCACTCTGTTGTAACACCATCAAATTCTTCGTCATCTTTTTCGGCATCCTCCTTTGTAGAATGAACCACCTTATCTTTATGATGCGCAGGAGAATATATAGTATAAAGCTTTAAAGGTTCAGAACTTGAAGTATTGATTATATTATGTTGAGCTCCGGAAGGAACGATTATTGCATCACCATCGGCAACCGCATATTCATTTCCATCAATAAGAACCTTCCCTGTCCCCTTTTCAAAACGGAAAAATTGATCATTTTCGTTATGGACTTCCATTCCAATTTCTTCATTCGGCTTAAGACTCATCAAAACAAGCTGACTGTGCTTTCCAGTATAAAGAACTTTTCTAAAATTATCGTTTTCAAGAGTCATCTTTTCGATCGCACCTTTGTATCCCTTCATAAAATTTGGGGTTAAATTTGAACTTTAACAATTATACCCCGACAAACAGCCTGCCTTCAATGAAGACAAATTTAGTATGAATTAAAACTTCAAATCTTCTTTGGGAATATTACTGACAAAATTAAAGAAAGGGAAAGGACAACAAGAATAAAAATAAGAGAAGATATGGAAGACACATGAATTCCGACAATGCCACCCAACATTTTTAATCCTATAAAAATAAGGATAATAGACAACCCCTTCTGCAAATGATGAAATTTATGCAAAATATTTTCAATCAAGAAAAACATAGCCCTAAGCCCCATCACAGCAAAAATATTAGAAGTAAAAACTATAAAAGGATTTTGAGAAATTGAAAAAGTCGCCGGAATTGAATCCACCGCAAAAATTATGTCAGTCGTTTCAACGAGCAACATAATCATAAAAAGAAGAGTGAAATACCATTTGCCATTTTCCTTCGCAACAAACTGTCCATTATGCGGACTTGGCGTAAATCTCAAAAACTTCCTTGCAAGACGAACGACCTTACTGTTTTCAAAATCAGCATGTTCTTCCTTTTTATCGGAAAAAAGTTTAACTCCGGTATAAATAAGTAAAACTCCAAAAACATATAGTATCCAATAAAACTGATGAATTATCACAGCTCCAACAGTTATAAAAATTCCCCTGAAAACAACAGCCCCCAAAATTCCCCAAAATAAAACTTTGTGATGATATTTCTCATCAAGATTGAAAAAGCTAAAAATAAGCATAATCACGAAAAGATTATCCATCGACAACATTTCCTCCGTCAAATAAGCGCTAATAAATTGAGCGAACAATTCCTTTCCAAGAAAAACAAGAATCAAAGCTCCGAATCCAAGAGAAATCAAAACCCAAAAAATAGTTTGTATAAGAGCTGATTTCGTCCCTATTCTATGCGGTCTCCTATTGAAGTATCCCAAATCAACAACCAAAAATCCAACGACAATTGTAGCAAAAACAATCCATAAATAATTTTGTGCAGTCATGAAACCAACTTTAAACGAAAAAATTTTTTTCCGCAAATAAAACAATAAAACAAAACACCTTTTTTCATAAAAACTCTTGTGTTTTTTTTTAATAAGATTATGGTTTTTATAAATATATAAAAACCACAAATGCCCCCAAACAAAGACTTAGCAGGCAAAAATATTATCTTCATAAATTCAGGAGGAAAAAAGAAAAAATTCACACTCGAAAAAGCAAAAAATCTCGGAGTAAACGTCATTCTGGTTAATCAAAAATTAGATACAAATAAAAAACTTATTGATTATTTCATAGAAGCGGACACATACAATCACAAAGAAGTGATTGAGAAATTAAAGATTTTTCAAAAAAATAATCCCGAGATAAAATTTGACGGAGCAATAACTTTCTGGGAAGACGACATCCCGATTTTAGCTAAAGTATGCGAAGAATTTAAACTCCCTGGAAACAGTTATGAAACTTCAATAAAAACAAGAAACAAATATGAAATGAGAAAACGCCTCGCCGAAACAAATCTCGGCAATCCGATTTTCCATATGGTAAAAAACAAAAACGACTTAAAAAAAGCCACAGAAGAAATTGGATTTCCTGCAGTAATGAAACCAGCATGGGGAGCGGACAGCGAATTCGTAATTCTCGTAAAAAACGAGGAAGAAGCAAAAAACACTTTGGATTATTTCCAAAAAAACTGTAATGAAAAATTCAATCCAATTTTCAAATACAACAGTGGAACTTTTTTGTATGAAGAATACATGGACGGAATGGAAATAAGTTTGGAATGTTTCTCACAATACGGAATCCCTCATGTAATCGGAATAAATGAAAAACAACCTATCAAGCCTCCCTATTTCGTTGAATATGGAGACATAGCTCCAGCAAGACTCGACGACGAGATAGAACCTGAAGTGGTAAAACTTGCTGAATCATCTCTGATAGCTCTCGGCGTACAAAACAGTCTTGCCCACATAGAAATAAAAATAACTTCAACCGGACCAAAAATCGTCGAAGTGGGGTCAAGAATGGGTGGAGACGATATTTATACAAATGTAAAACATGTTTGGGACACGGACATGGTGGAAATAGGGATAAGAATTGCCTGCGGAATGAATACAAATTACAAAAAAACACATCCAAAAGGCTGTGTAATATGCCGTTATTTCATCCCAAATCATTCCGGAATTATAACAAATATTGAAGGCGTAAAAGAAGCACAGGAAATAAAAAATGTTCTTCAATTAATAATAACAAAAGATGTAGGAGACGCTATTTTGGTTCCACCTGAAGGATTTGAAAACGCAGGATGGGCTGTTGTAAAAGGACGAACATATCAAGAAGCGGAAACATTGATGAACAGATTAATGAACAAAATAGAAATAAATGTTACACGTTTTCATAAAGATTCATCTTTGGGAAAAACTACAAGACAGTCTTCACTCTCATCCGCTTCAATCGTCCGTGAACAAATCATAAAAGCTTCAAAAATAGAAAAACTTAGAATTGTAGACAAAAGCAAAATAAAAAAAATGCACATTGGAATTGTTACAAGTTCAAAATTACCGCTATACAATGAAACCGCAAAGAAATTTTACACAGGAGACGATATAAAAAATATATTGGAAGCAAAAGGATACAATGTAAGTGTTTTTGACATCGGAGAATCAACAGTACCAATTGAAAAAATACAAAGAGCAAATCCGGATTTCGTTATAAATTTATGTGAAGCGATTTATAATTCCCCTCTTTTAAAATCTCATTCAGCCGCATTATTCGACATGTTACAATTGCCTTACACAGGCTCAAATCCGGGAACACTCGCCCTTTCATTGGACAAAATAAAAGTAAAAAAAATTCTCGAATATCACGACATTCCGACTCCGGATTGGGACTATGTGGAAAGTATGGACGAAGAAATAAGCGATGAATTGGAATATCCATTAATAGTAAAACCGGCAAACTCAGATAATTTTTTCGGTATAGACAATCAATCGGTGGTAACTAACGAGAAAGATTTAAAAAAACAACTTCGAATAATAATAGAAGAATTTAAAAGACCAGCGCTAATAGAAGAATATATCGAAGGAACTGAAATTGACGCTTCATTGCTAGGAAACGAAGAAGAAGTTGAGGTGCTACCGTTAATCCGTTCGACTTTTGATAAAGTCCCGAAAGATTATTGGCACATATATTCATCAGACCTTTGGGACGACAAAAACAAACACATCTTGGACTCAATAAAAATAGAAAAACCGGCTAAAATAAACAAAAAACTTGAAACGCTGATAAGCGAAATGGCGCTGGATGTTTATAATATTTTTGACTGTCATGATTACGGAAAAATAGAGTTTAGAGTTGATAAAGAAGGAAATCCATATGTGATAGAACTCACTCCGAATCCACCCTTGGAAAAAGATAATTTTGTCGCCATGTCTGCGAAACTCGCAGGATATAGCTATGAAGATTTAATAGAAAAAATACTTTGGATGACAATTCAAAGATACAAAGATAAACCACCGTTTTATCATCTACAATTCTAATGGGTAAAAATATTTTAATAGTAACCGGTTCAAATTACACAGATTCCGTGTATCAAGCTTTTTACGATATAAAAAAACTGGGACACAAAGTATATCTTTTAAGTGATGGATCTTTTGAGCCAAGGCCGGATGTTTTTGAAAAACATTTTATATATAATTTAAGAGAGACGAAAAAGACCTTGGATTACATGAAAAATCAACCTGAGAAATTTGATGCGGTCACAATCAAAACCTCGGAATGGCTTACACCTCTTGTCGCGCTCTTGGCAAAGCAATACGGATGCATCGGGAATGAACCTATTGTCGCATTTAATTGCAGAAGCAAATATCACATGAGAAAAGCATTAGAAAAAGGAAATGTCCCGATTCCAAAATTCAAACTTTGCAAAAGTTATAAAGAACTGATTAACGGAATAAAAGAAATTAAAACTCCATGCGTTGCAAAACCTGTCGGCGGAAATGCCAGCTATGGAACATTCATGATTAGAAATGATGAAGACATTGCGGCGTTAAAAGAAAATTACGAAAATTCAATAAAATTCCTAAGAGCAAAAGCAATTGATGGAGATGTTTTTGCCTTTAATAAAGAAGAAATGGACCTTATAGGGGTAGATGGACATGTTGACATGGTTATCGATTATTTAGTTGAAGAATTTATGGACGGACATGAAATAAGCGTCGACGCATTGGTTCAAGACGGGAAAGTAACCATGATGGGAATTGAAGATCAAATAAGAATGGCACCTCCTTATTTCATGGAATTAGCGGGAAGAGTTCCATACATATGTTCAAAAGAAGAAATAACAGTGATACAAGACATAATCGAAAAAACAATCAAAGCGATGGGAATAAAAAATTCAGCAACTCACACAGAAATTATTTTTACACCTGAAGGCCCAAAGATCGTAGAAATAGGCTGTAGAATCGGTGGAGATGATTTACACGAAACAATATTACAAGTAACCGGTTACAATCTAATGTTTGAATCTATGATGATAGCGCTTGGGATTCCGCGAGAATATGAAGTAAAAACAAGATGCCACACCTACATGAAATTTTTAATGCCAAAAAAAAATGGTAGAATTAAAAAGATATTTATTCCGGAAGAATTAAAACAGAATGAAACAATTTTCGACATGGACACGATAATGGCAGAAGGAGACGAAGTTGGCTTACCTCCAGAAAGATTTGACTATATAGGGTATGTCACATGCAAAGGAAAAACTCCTGAAGAAGCTGAAAAAAATGCAGAAGATGCCTCAAGAAAAATTGAAATCATAATCCAATAAAAATGAAAACAGCCTCAACCCAAAGTTATGAAATTCTATTCTCCAAAGACAGGAAAAAATATTATCATGTACTTTTCAAAGATAATTCATGTAAAGATTTTTTCATTGCAAACATTCCAAAAGAAAAAACAATAATATTAAATTCAAAAAAAAGTTCACCATCAGACAAAGAATTAATAACTATTCCCCAGTTCACAAAAGAGCTTAGAGAAAAGAAAATCGACAGCTACTACACAAGCAGTCTTTCTTCAAATCCTTTGGAAAAATGGGCGAAAAAAAACAAAATAAAACTTTTATCCGCAAAATGGGCAGTACAAGAAAAACTCGAAGACAAAATTTTTTTTGACAAACTTGTGCAAAAAAACAAAGTCCCCGCCCCAAACAGCGTTATACCAAAAAACAAAAAAGAAATAGATTTAATTTCAAAATTTCCAGGAGTCGTTCAAGTCCCCCACAGTCACGGATCACAAGGAACATTTTTCGTAAAAAACAAAAAAGAGATTACAGACCTAATCGACAAGAAAAAAGTAAAATTTCCATTTTTATATCGCGAATACATAAACGGGATTCCATTGGGAGTAAGCCTTATTATTGGAAAAAAGGAAATGATTTTTTCATCAATGAGAATTCAAGCAATTTCGATTACAAGCAAAAACAGAAATAAATATTTGGGAATTCAGTGGATAAAAACTTCATATTTCAGCAAAGAAACAATTCAAAAACTAAATAAAGTATTACAAAATCTCGGCAAAGCACTACAAAAATTAAAACTTTATGGAACAGCAAGTCTCGACTTCATAATAAAAGACGGAGAAATTTTCTTGATAGAATGTAATCCTCGTCTTTCACTTTCAAGCATCCAAATATCGCAGAGGCCTGAGCTTCTACACGGATTCGATTTTAATGAAGAATTCATAAAAGGACTTTTTGGGAAAAGACTTTCAGGAAATAAACCATTCATACCAAACACAAATTATGAAGGTTGCACACTTGATTTAGATTTTTTCGAAAATAAATTGAGCGGGAATAAAACAAAAAAAGTTCACAAAGTTGGAATATATAAATTAGGGACATCGGGATTAAAATATTTATCAGACAAAATCGAAGATTTCGCAAAAGACGATTCAATATTTATAGATCATAAACTTGATGCAGGAAAAGTACTAAAACAAGATGACGATTACGGAATGGCGATAGCCCACAAATCAGTACTAAAAGCGAAAAACGGAGAATTTACAATAGACAATGACAGCAAAATCTTAAAAGGAATCGAAAAGCTGTTTTTAGAAAATTTTTAGTTTGAAAAAGTAAATTGAGGAATTGTTGTAAATAATTTTTCTTTATAAGAACCTTCGTCACTTTCAGAAAAATCTATTTTTTTAATTCCATAAGAAATCGCATCTTGCATATCAAGCATTGTAAGAAAATGACCTATTCCAGGACATTTTTCAGTGTCATTCCCACATAACAAAGTGTCATAAACATCTTTATAAATAAAGTTTAAATCAACCCCGACAATCTCACCATTCACTTTTACAGAAATCATCCTAGCCTTATATATTCCCCCACTTTTGCCTTTTTCAATTATCTCGAGAAAGATCTTGACCATACGCTCATCCCTAAATGGAGAATCCTCAAATCTTTCGGAATTAAACTCTACAAGTTTATTAAAATCATCAAAATTATCAAAAACAATTTCAGGACCTAAAGCTTCAACCCTTTTTTTATCTCTTCTCAAATTCGAACGAAGTTTTTTATCAACAGACATAAAATAATCTTCCAAAGAATTTATGCCTTCCATTTTCAAGATTTGTTTGGGATTAGATTTGGAAATACGCGGATCTTGAGCCAAAAACTCATTAACAACATCAGCTTTTAAACTGTTCAAAATCGTAGATTTAGGACACGAATCAATGAGATCTTTTACATATTTTTTATCTTTCACCCAAAAAGAATTTTCTTCTGCCCAATTAAAACCATCGCCAATATCTGAAAACCAAAAATATTTATTTTTTTCTGGGACAAACCAAAGGGGCAACAATCCAACATTTTGTTTTTCATCGTGCAAAAGGACAAAATGAGGCTTATATTTATAAAATTTAAAGAAAGCAAAACGGAAACTCCATTCATCAAAAATTGATAAATGCGGAGAAAATTCTTCCCATAATTTTTTACATTCCTCGATATTTTCAACAAAAATTGCATTCATCATTCGCATATATTATAGTATTGATATAAATAATAGAAACAAAAAATTGGAAAAATCATCAAATTTCAAATCAAGATTTCAAAAAGTTAAAATTTTACGACCTAAACTTCTCGAAGTCGCAAAAAAAACAGGCACTCCTCTTTATCTCTACGACAAAGAAGAAGTCAAAAAAAATGTACAAACTTTTAAGAACGCTTTCAAGAAAGAAGGCTTAAATATAAATGTATTTTTCGCAACAAAAAGCAATTATTATCTTGGAATTTTAAAAACAGTAGTACAAGAGAAAGAAGGCTTGGATGTCTCCAGTCAGCGAGAACTTAAACTTGCAATTGAAGCGGGAGCAAAAAAAATAATTTATACAGGACCGGGGAAAGCCGAAAAAGATTTTGAATTAATTTTGAAACATCATGAAAAAATCACAGTAAATTTGGAAAGCATTCGTGAACTAAAATTACTTGCAAAAATGGCGGAAGCAAAAAAAATAACAATGAGATGCGGAGTAAGAATATATACGAAAGTACAGAGCGGATGGACAAAATTCGGCACTCCGATAGACAACTTAAAAACATTTTTTAATGAAGCAAAAAAATATAAATCAATAAATTTCTGCGGAATTCATTTCCATATCAGCTACAACAAAACGCCGGAAAAATATATTAAAACTTTCAAAATATTGGCAGAGTACTTAAAGAAAAATTTCACAGAAAGCGAAAGAAAAAACTTCGAATACATCGACATGGGAGGAGGATTTTATCCGCAGCCATTTGAGGGAATTTATCCATGGAATCCGGAAGAAGACAGCATGGAAGTTCCAAGCGAAAAAGAAATAATGGAAACAAAAATAGGAAAAAGATATATCCCGATAAAAGTTGATCCTGTGGAAAAATTTGCAAAAGAAATCGTAAAAATTTACAAAAAAGAAATTCTGCCACTTCTTCCAAATGTCTCACTTTATGCAGAGCCGGGACGATATATATGTCATAGTGCAATGCACATGCTATTCAAAATCATTGACATAAAAAATCCAAAACTTGGCATAACAGACGGTAGCAACAACATGATTGGATGGGAAAGATATCAATTTTTTCATTATGTTCCTCTATTCAATTTATCTCAATTCGATCAAAAAAATGAAATCCCATTCATAACTTATGGCTCACTATGTACGCCTGACGACATTTGGGGATATTATATCTACTCAAAAACAACACCAAAAGAAGGAGACATTATCGTAATGCCATTCCAAGGAGCATACACATATACATTCGCACAAAATTTCATCAAAGAAATTCCACCAGTTTACGACTTATGAAAAATCAAAAATTGACAGTACTTTCCGTAATCAAAAAAATCAAATAAAGCCCGATTAAAATAAGCCCTTCCCTCATAGACAAAGCCTTGTCGTTCTTCATTAAATAGAACAGAATAACCGTTGCGACAAGCATAAAAACTCCTGTCACATATATAATTCTCAAAGGAAATTCAAAAGGATTTACCACGGCAACAATTCCAACCAAAATCACAGCATCTGTTATTACAGTTCCCAAAATATCTCCAAGTGCAATTTCATCTTCCCTCTTCCTCACGGCCTCAATCGAGAAAAATAATTCCGGTAAAGTTGTTCCCAAACTTACAGCAAACAATCCGATTAAAATTGGATTTATTTCCAAAATATTTGCCATTTCCAACCCGGATTCAACTATTAAATAAGCGCCTACCAAAAGCAAACCCATACTAAGAATCAAATAAATAAAATTCTTAATATTAAAACAACATTTTACGTCTGAATACATTTCTTTATCTTTCTTCAACAACCAATAATAAAACAAGACACCAATCCCCACCAAAAGAACTCCCTCGCCCCTTGAATACGCGCCATCAAGCCCTAAAATCAAAGGGCAGAGCATCGTTAAAATATAGAGATAACTATTATTTATAATCTTACTTTTAATCTTAAGATTACGTCTCGCAAAAAATACAATAATTGCAAAAATCAAAGTCAAATCAGCAACATTTGAACCAAACAATGTTCCAAGGCCAAGAGACGGTTCACCTTCTAATGCAGACATAACAGAAATAAGTCCTTCCGGCAAAACAGATATACCGGCTATAATCAAAAATCCAACCAAATGTTTTGAAATCTGCAAATCGCTGGCAACACGTTCAGAATATTTCATTGATACACTTGCGCTTTTCACCATCAGCACAAGGGCCGAAATAAATATCAAAAAACTTAACATTCCTTTTTATTTTTATTTTTATTTTTATATCGCAATATTATAGCACAAATCGCCATAAAAGTAAACAACCAACCTTTTTATCTTGGCATCCTAAATGGCCTTATTTCATCAGCCTGAAATTTTCCGGGACTTATCATTTCCCCCACAGCCTTAATCCGATTGCCGACAAAGAGATTTTTATCAATACGCCCTTTCCCAATTTTTATTTTTTCTATGTTAACGTCCCAAACATTTTCCATAACATCTTCCAAAATGATAGCCTTATCTCCTTCAAGCTTAATGATAACTCCAGAAATAACCCCTCTATCAGGAACATTCCAAATCATTTCCCTGCCCCTATGCATATTCTCATAAAAAGGCATTTGTAGAAAAAATTCATCTGCACGTTCAGAAGTTTTGAAAAAATAAAGACCAGCGCCAAGAACAAAAGCGATAATCAAGCTTGTTCCAACAATAATTCCTCCGCCATACCGATATCCTTTTCTTGTATTTTTAAAATCGAAATAAACAAAAACAAAAAGTAAAACAGCAATAAGCAACCAAAAATACGGGACAATTTTAAATAAACCAAAACCCACGGCAGGGGCAACTCTAGGCAAAAGATCCAAATCCATATTTATAATCTGGAACATAACCATAGACACAGCAAAAGACCCAAGAACAATAGCCAAAACCAAAGACACCCAAACAAAAGCTCTTTTGAAAACAAAACGCCATTTAGGAATTTTTTCAATCCCCTCTTTTTTCAATTTCTCTATTATTTTTTCAGATATTTTTGACATAAATTATGAATTAAGAAAATTTAATTTTTCTTTTAATTGTTTTTTTGCGCGATTTATCATCACAGAAACAGAATTTATAGGCCTCTCCAAGATATCACTTATCTCCTTATAACTTTTTTCCTCCAAATAATAAAGCACCAAAACTTCTCTATATCCCTCAGGCAATTCCAACAAAACAGCCCTTACTTTTTTTGAGATATTTTTACTATCAAGTTCTTTTGGCAAATCAGAATTCCCTGGCATAAGATCTATGAAATTCTTATAAAATTCATCGTCATCGATACTAATAAATTTAGGCCCGTTATATGATTTTCTTATATAACTTATAACTACATTATGCGTAATTTTATAAATCCAACTCGAAAATAAAAATTGAGAATCAAAATCATTAAGATTCTGATAAACCTTAACAAAAACTTCTTGCAAAAGATCTTCGGCAGTTTCCTTACCCAAAGAAGCAATTCTTAAAATATAACGCATCAATTTTGCCTCATATCTCTCAACCAATTCCTCAAAACAAGCATCGTTATCCAGACTTAGCTTCACAATCTCCGCATCTGTCTTATTTTTTAAATCTTGCATATAGAGAGTATACAAAAGGGGCTAACTAAATTGAAAGCCCCTTTTTGATATTTAACTATTTAACAACTTCTGCTGCCTCACCTTCGTCCATCATACGCGGACCACCATGTCTTCCTCGACCTTCAGGTCCACCTTTTCCTTCAAATCCAAATCCTCCCATTTTTTCCACTCCAAGATCTGAAAGAATTTGTCTTGATTCAGCCATCAATTGATGAGCTTTTGAAAATTTAGCAAAATTATCTTTAGTGATAACTTCCAAAATTTCAGGATTTCTGTCATTTGCGGTCATAAGACTATACCAAGTGTCATAATCTCCAGCTTCAACCGCTGTTTCTATTTTTTCACGCTCAACCTGCATTTCCTCAAACCTAGCCTGTCTTTCCTCGTCAGTAAGCCTAGCAGGCTTTGTGTCTTGAGCAAAAGCTGAAGTCGCAGTGACAGTTAAAACCGCCAAAGCCAAAGCTGTCATTACAAGATATTTCTTTTTTTCCATTTTTTTTGATTAATAAATATTTTTTGCAGCTGCAACAAATACTACGCATTTGTTTAAAGTTTTCTTACAAAGAAATTTGTCATAAAAAAATGTAAGAAAATCAAATCAACATACGTATAATATTTCAGGGCACATTTTTTTATTTATAAATAATCTTTTAAATGAACACCATTCGAAATTTATTAAAGAAAAAATCAATAATAATTGTAATAACATTAATCGCAATACTGGGCGGTTATTTCGGATATCAAAATATGAAATCCATAGGTACAACTCCTGAATATATAACAGAAAAAGTCACAAAAAGCACATTAATAAACTACGTCAACGGAACAGGACAAGTTTCAAGTGCAACACAAATAGACATAAAACCAAAAGTTTCCGGCGAAATTATTCAAGTTTACGTAAAAAATAATCAGGAAGTGAAAGCCGGAGACGCGCTAATTCAACTTGATTCGAGTGATGCTTCAAAAACCGTAAGAGATGCCAAACTAAGTTTGGACAGCGCAAAAATTTCACTAGAGAAATTGACTGCACCGACAGATGAACTTTCCTTATTGCAAGCCCAAAACTCACTCACAAATGCGAAAGACACTCTTGAAAAATTGAAACTTTCACAACAAACTGATTACCAAAACACACAAGATGATTTAACCCAAACAAAAGAAGATTCTTTCAACAAAATATCAGACGCATTCCTCGATTTACCCACAATTATAACAGCGTTGGACGGAGTTCTACATGATTACAAATTCTCCACAAATCAAAATGTAAGCTACATACTAAACATGTTCAACACAGAAAACAGAAGTGAAATAGAAATTTTCATTAACAATGCAGAGAGCGATTACAATACGGCAAGAGCAAAATACAATAAAAATTTTACAGACTACAAAAACACGAGCAGATATTCGGATGATATAGAAATAGAATCATTGCTTTCAGAAACTTTGGAAACCACAAAAAGCATAGCACAAACAGCAAAAAGCTTGAGCAACATGCTCGATTATTTTGTTGATTACATGAAAAGAAAAAACTGGGAAATACCAACAGAAATCAAAACATATCAAACCAACGTTGGGACATACATTGGACAAATAAACACACATTTATCAAACCTACTATCTCAACAAAACACTCTAAAAAATGCAAAAAACTCACTAACAGAAATGGATCAAAATAATCCTTTGGATTTAGCATCAGCGGAACAATCGGTAAAAGAAAAAGAAGCCGCACTTTCGGACTTACAAAATGGGACAGGAAGTTTAGACCTAAGAATGCAGGAAATCAGTGTCCAACAAAAAGAAAATTCACTTTCAGATGCAGAAGAAAAATTGGCGAATTACACAGTTCGAGCACCATTTGCAGGTATTATCGCAAATCTTACAGCAACAAAAAATGACGTTGCATCTTCAGGAAGTTCAATCGCCACGTTACTAACCAAACAACAAATCGCGGAAATTTCATTAAACGAAGTAGACATTGCAAAAATTCAAGTCGGACAAAAAGCCACATTAACATTTGATGCAATTGAAGAATTAAGCATAACCGGAGACGTTGTAGAAGTAGACACAATAGGAACAGCAAGCCAAGGAGTGGTCTCATACAACGCAAAAATAGCATTCGACACACAAGACAGCAGAGTAAAATCCGGGATGAGTGTTTCTGCAGACATAATAACTGAATCGAAAACCGACGTCTTATTAATCCCGATGGCGGCAGTAAAATCTCAAGATGACGGAACATCATATGTCGAAATAATAGACGGAACAACAATAAAACAACAAACAGTGGAAGTTGGTGAATCAAACGACACTTCAACTGAAATAATAAGTGGAATTAAAGAAGGAGATCTTGTTGTCACACAAACAATAACCGCTTCAACAAATACCTCTACAAGTTCCACCAAACAGCAAAGTATATTTTCCTCTTTCGGAAGCGGCGGTGGACCAAATGGAACCCCTCGCTAACAATTAAAAATACAAAATGATTAAATGTGAAAATTTAACAAAAATTTATAAAAACGGAGAAGCCGAAACATTAGCTTTGGAAAATGTTTCATTTGAAATAGAAGATGGTGAATTCGTAGCCATAATGGGCCCTTCAGGAAGCGGGAAATCCACACTCATGCATCTTCTTGGCGCACTCGACACTCCGACTTCAGGAAGCTATTTTTTGGACAACAAAGACATTTCTAAACTATCAGATGATGAACTGGCAGACATTCGCAAAGATAAAATCGGTTTTGTTTTTCAATCTTTCAATTTGCTCGCCCGCGTTTCAGTTTTAAGAAATGTCGGATTACCTCTGATTTATGCAGAAATACCAAAAGAAAAACGAGAAGAATTAGCGATAAAAGCCTTGATAAACGCAGGGATGGAAGAAGACAGATTTCATCATCTTTCAAATCAACTTTCAGGAGGACAGATGCAACGTGTGGCCATCGCACGAGCACTGGTAAACAACCCAAGCCTTATTTTGGCGGACGAACCGACAGGAAATCTGGACACAAAAACAGGAGAAATAGTTTTAAATACCTTCAAAGAACTACACAAACAAGGAAGAACAATAATACTTATCACTCATGAACCTGATGTTGCAGAACATACCAACAGAATTATACACATCTTAGACGGAAAAATACTTTCCGATAAAAAAATTAAACATGAAAATTAAAGATTTATTTGAAGAAACATATTTTGCGCTATCTATAAATAAAGCCAGATCAGGACTTACAATTCTGGGAATTGTGATTGGAATAGGTTCTGTTATTGCGATGGTTGCAATCGGACAAGGCGCACAAAGCTCTATTGAATCAAATATTCAATCAATAGGCTCAAATTTAATAATGGTAATGCCGGGACAACAAAAAGGCGTAGGGATGAATGTAAGTAGCGGCAGAGGATCAGCTAAAACTCTAACAATAGACGATGCAGACGCAATCGCAGAAGAAATACCAATGGCTTCTGCAGTAGCTCCGGATTCTTCAAGTCGTTATCAAGTCACTGCAAAAGGGAAAAACACAAATACACAAGCAGTTGGAACAGTACCTGCATACGGTATCGTGAGAAATATAGAAATAGAAACAGGGAGTTTTATCACGAATTCACACGTCAAAAGCAATTCAAAAGTGGCTGTATTAGGCCCTACAACAGTTGAAGATTTATTCGGAACAAATGCAAATCCAATAGGACAATCCATACGAATAAATAAAATCGAATTCAAAGTTATCGGGGTAACAAAAGCAAAAGGCGGATCAGGAATGTCAAATCAAGACGACATGATTTTTATACCGATAACAACAGCACAGCGTTTTCTTACGGGAGGAGATTACGTTAGTACAATCAGCATACAAGCAAAAGACCAAGAATCAATGACATCAGTCCAAGAACAAGTCACAACTTTATTATTACAAAGACATAACATCAGCGACCCAAATTCAGCAGATTTCAGCGTAATGAATCAATCAGACATTGTTGCAGCGGCAAGCAGTGTTACGGGAATATTTACAATACTTTTAGCGTCAATTGCAGGCATTTCACTGCTCGTCGGAGGAATTGGAATTATGAATATGATGCTTACAAATGTAACAGAACGAACAAGAGAAATCGGATTAAGAAAAGCGATTGGAGGAAAAAGCAAAGACATCTCAATGCAATTTTTGGCGGAAGCGATAATGTTAACTTTTTTGGGAGGATTTTTCGGAATAATTCTTGGCTGGTTAATAGCGACAATAGCCAGCAAATTTGCAAATATCGCCACAGAAATTTCATTATCTTCAATCGTTATGGCCTTTGGAGTTTCAGCGGCTATTGGAATTATTTTCGGATACTACCCTGCCAAAAGAGCATCAAAATTAAATCCGATAGAAGCATTACGTTATGAATAATTATATTTTTAAAATTTAATAAAAAATTTTTTTATGAAAAAACACATACCATACATAATAATAGGAATATTATTAATTGTAGCCGTTTTTTACGGCGGAATGAAATTCGGACAAATTCAAAACCCATCAACCAAAGGCATGCCTCAAGCAGGAATGCCCTCAGGAAATAGACAATTCAGCAACAACAAAATGAACAGACCAAATGCGAATGGCGGCCTTTTAAACGGCGAAATCATAAGCAAAGATGAAAAAAGCATAACAATAAAATTAGACGACGGTGGTTCAAAAATAATATTCTTATCTGAAAAAACGAGCATAGGAAAAACAGAAACAGCAACTCTAACAGACGTAGAAGTGGGCAAACAAATAACAGCGATGGGCGCAACAAACAGCGACGGAAGCATAACCGCGCAATCTATTCAAATACGACCAAAAACAACAGATGATATTCAAAAATAGTTAACAATACCCTTGCCTTTCCTCGCAAAAACCTCTAGTGTAAGCACTAAATATTTAAATTTGCGAAAAAATGGATCACGGAAATGTTGTTTTAAGATTTGACCAAGTATGTTTTCATTACGACCAAAATAAACCCATTTTAAATGAGGCGAGTTTTTCTGTCCGCGAAAATTCAAAAATAACAATAATGGGACAGAACGGCGCGGGAAAAAGCACGATTTTTAAATTGATTTTGGGAGCAACAGGAGCAAAAGAAGACATCACGTCCGACATGACACTCAAGCCAATTTCCGGCAAAGTGCACATTTTAAATGGAGCCTCTGTCGGCATCGGACTTCAAGTTATGCCAAAAAGATTTTTCGAACATACTGTTTTGGAATATTTCGAAACAGCATTTTCAGAAAAAACATACAACATCGAAAAATTGATAAAAGATGTTCTGGAAGTTGTTCAATTCTCTACTCCCTTAGACAAAAAAATAAAAGATTTTTCCGGAGGACAATTGGCAAGACTTCTTCTAGCGTATGCGATTATTCAAAAACCTGACATATTGTTGCTCGACGAGCCGACGAATAATCTTGATACAGAAGGCATAAATCACCTTACTGGATTTTTAATGAATTACGAAAAAACAGTTATCGTAATTTCGCATGACGCAGGTTTTTTAAATTGTTTCACTGACGGAGTTTTAAATTTGGACGTTTACACAAAAAAAGTTGAACAATATGTCGGAGATTATTTTGACGTAATAGAACAAATCGCGGGACAAATCGAACGTGAACAAAGAAAGAATGCTCAACTCGAAAAAAACATTCAGGACAGAAAAGATAAAGTTAATTTTTTCGCACACAAAGGAGGAAAAATGCGCAGACTCGCGAGCAAACTCCGCGATGAAGTTGCAGAAGATGAAGAGAATATGGTCGATGTAAAACGCGATGATAAAACAATTAAAAATTTTATTATTCCTGCGCAAACATGGTCTGACGTTGTCGTAAGAATTTCTTCAGTCGGAGTAATTTCAGATAACAAAAAAATTCCAAAAAAAGTGGAAATGAAACTTTTCAATCGCAGTAAACTTCGAATTACCGGACCAAACGGAATTGGGAAAAGCACTCTCCTTAGAGAATTAGCGGCAGGAGAATCAAAAGGAACATCAATCACAGAAGGCGTAAAAGTTGGCTACTATCAGCAAGATTTCGCAGGTTTAGATTTCGACAAAACTGTTTATGATTCACTCATGGAAGTTGCGGAAGACCCATCAAATGAAAAAATTTATGCAACCGGCGCACACTTTTTGCTGACTTCCGAATTAATGAAAAATAAGGTTGAATCACTTTCAGAAGGACAAAAAGGTTTACTCTGTTATGCCCGTTTTGTTTTGCAAAAACCAGGATTGCTTATTTTGGATGAACCAACAAATCACATAAACTTTCGTCATTTACCAATCATCGCAAAAGCAATCGACGAATACGAAGGAGCGGTAATTTTGGTCTCACACATGCCGGAATTCATCGAACAAGTCACTCTAAATGAGCTACTCGATTTGCAAGAATTAAAATAAAATTAGAATTCAACATTTACATTGTCCACATGGATATGGGCATCTTCGGTATAGAAACCTATATTCCCTGAAGAATAAGGTCTTTCCGTGTCTGTAAAAGAAGTAATTTGCGAACCATTCACCCAAACGGTTATTTTGTTTGAAGCATCCTGCTCAATTTTCACGTCATACCACTGCCCTATCGGGAAAAGAACATCAGAGCCAGTCGCAAGAAAACGCTGTCCTCCGGCATATTCCGGATCACGTTTTCCCAACTCCCAACCATTTGGTTTTGGAATAAAATAATAGAAATGATCATTGTCGGTATAATTCCAAACAACCCAAGCAACCTCCCACGCATTTGGAGATGAACCGGTACGAAGTTGTTGGACAGTAAAAATTTTAGACTGAAACTGAATTGCCCCGTCATACAAAGGACCGGTAACCAAACTTGCATGAGTGCTTCCCGCAGAATCAGCCACTTTCGGAGACAAATGAAGCAATTTATTGCTTCCCTCAGCCTCAATTCCAACGGTCCCATAACCTGCAAACTCAACACCCCATGAACCAAAAGTTCCACCATCATCATAATTCGCAACAGAATATCCTGAGAAATCATCACTAAAGGAAGTGCTGTCAACAATCGGTGGATCAACTACCGGAGGATCAACTACAGGTGGATTATCAGGAGTATCGTCAATTGGAACATCAGGAGTGTCAGGCGTAACAGGAGTATCCGGCGTATCGACAGTATTGTTGTCATCCGGAGTTATGTCGGTTGTATCATCTGTTTCATCATCAGGCACATAAACTTCTATACCCATCGCACGAACAATCATCTTCGACATCTCCGCTCTGTTAATATAATTATATGGCTTAAAAAGGCCAGAATCATATCCTTCAACAATTGATAAATTATAAACAGTTTCGACAGAATCATAGAACCAATCCGTAGATTTAACATCAACAAAATTCGCATTTCCACTCAAATCTTTTTCAAATTCAAAAGCCCGAATTATCATCGCCGCAAATTCAGCCCTGCTGACAGCCCTGCTTGGTCCATAAGTAGAATCTTCATAACCAGAAATAATACCAAGCGATTTCGCCATTTCAATATAAGGATAAGCCCACGAATATTTTGGAACATCTTTAAATGAAGGAATAGCAGAAACAACCAATTCAGCATCAGTATAACCGACAGCTTTCACGACAATTTTAGCCGCCATTTCTCTGGTGACATTGGCAGAAGGGTCAAAAGCAGGCTTGAGTCCGTCAATAACCCCAACGGCAACCAAATCTTGAACATACGCATAATACCAATCGCTTGTTTTAACATCCGAGAATGAATCAGCAAAAACAACGGAATTCATCGAAACAAAGGCAAAAACCACAAGCCCTGTAATAAATTTTCGAGATGTATAAATATCAAACATTTTTTACTCTGCTACACTACCTGAATACCAAACATCCACTCTAACCAATTTTGAATATGAATCAGAACTGATATTTACACTGACTTCAAGCCCATCAGAACCCGTCACCCCATAAGACGCTCCACTACCTTCACTTGATTGAGATGTAATTTTCCATGGAGCTTGTGAAAATAAATTTTTATAGAAATCTTTAACCGTTTTAACAGTTTCTGTTGTTTGAATTGTAATACTTTGATTTACATACCCCTCACTTCCATCATCAGAAGCTGATGTGATTTTTCCTTTGCCGTAAACCAAACCTGCAGGAAATCCGCTTGGGGCATCAACTGATTCAGCCTTATCAAATTCTTGAAGTTCCATTTTTGAACCGAATTCAGCATATGTTTCCATCATTTTTGCAACATCTTCAGGATTGTTTGGATCATAATCTTTGGCAATTTCTTGTTGAACCTCTGCCAACTCTTTATAATTTTCAATTGCTTCTTTTGTTATCGTTTCATCTGATTTTTCCTTTGAGCCGCATCCCAAAAAAGACAGGGAAATAGCCACCACCATCATTAAGGCAATGAAATTCTTTTTCATATTTTTTATTTTATAAAATAATATATATATATAAGGATACCAAATAAAGGAGGGTTTTAGCAAATTATTTGCAATCACATAATAATTATAGGAAAATTAACTGTTAGGATATCAATAACCTCATTCTGATGCATAAAAAAATTTACATTCCAATAATTATTATTACCGGAATTTTAGCGGCCGCATTTTTTTTATATCTTCCAAATGCAAAAAATTATTTCACAAGCGTCGTTTCGACTGACACAGATGCGGAAACTAAAGTGGCGGCATTTTCGGATGTGAATTCGAGTAATCAATTTTTCGATGCCGTGAATTTTGTAAAATCACAAAACTTTGTAAACGGATATGATGACGGAACTTACAAACCAAGTAGCCAAATAAATCGCGCAGAATTTGTAAAAATTATTATCGGCGCAATTTTCACGGAAAATGAAATTTCACAATGCACACCAACAAAAACTTTTTCCGATGTAAACGAAAACGATTGGTTTTACAAATATGTTTGCACGGCCTCAAATAACGGAATTGTCGGAGGTTACGCAGATGGCTCATTCAAGCCCGCAAATTACATAAATTTTTCCGAGGCTTCAAAAATTATTGTAAATGCTTTCGGTTACCAAACTTCACCGAGTGAACTTTGGTACCAATCATTTATTGAAAAACTGGAAGAATTAAAAGCAATTCCAACAACCATTTGTTCAGTTTCAAAAAACATTTCACGCGGAGAAATGGCGGAAATGATTTACAGATTAAAAGAAAAAATCACAAATAAAAGTTCCAGAAATTTTTTCACAGGTGACGTAAAAACAGTTGCATCAACAACATTCGTAAAATCATATAGACTAAAAGAAAATTCAGACACATTTGGTATAGTTGAAACTTCAGACGGCGGATACGCATTGACAGGCAATACTTGGACACCAACAGAACTATGCGGTTACAGTATGTTCTTCATCAAAACAGACAACTCAGGGGACAAACAATGGAATAAACTTTTCCACAATTGCAGTTCTGAAGGTTATGCAATTACTCAATTAACAGACGGCAATCTAGTAGCCGCCGGACAAGTCAGCGGCGAATTTAGAACAGACGAAGAACAAGCGGAACTTGAAGGACAAGGAGATAATTTCTTGGTTAAACTTGATAATAACGGAAATAATATTTGGACAAGAACAGTAAGTCAACAAAGCACGGATCGTCCAGCGAAACTTTTACCGACATCAAACGGCGGATTTACAATGTCGGGATCGACAGGAACACTTGTCGGACAATTCGATGTCGCGGACATTCAAGATGTTTTGGAACTTGGAAATTTTGATGCTGACGGCGAGACAAATTGGTTCAAAAAAATCGAAGGTGACGAAAACATGATGACCTCCGCGAACAAAACAAAAGACGGCGGATATATCATGATTGCGAATGTAAAACTCGTTGAAGAAAATGACCAAAAAGTCCCCGCTCTAGTAAAATTAAAATCAAACGGAACATTCGATTGGGCTACAGGACTTGAAAATTTACCGATTGAAATCCCAAATTTGATAATAAATCCCGACGGAAAAACTTTCACAGTAGGAACTCCAAACAAAATGCACTTAGCGTTCGGACAATTCATGAACGCTGAACAAACCGACGACGGCGGATATATTGCGCTCGGAAGTTATTTCTCAGCAATATCGACAGCAGAAATTAACAAAGGAGTTGAAAACGCCTTCGGACAATCAAAATTTGTAGGCGTAAAAGTCGATTCAAAAGGCAAATTACAATGGGCAAGAACAATTAATATAAAAAAATTCTTGGAAGAAAGTGTAATGAAAAAAACTTCAGACGGCGGATACATAATCATGGGAAATAATTATGTTGGTGGATATATCAACGAAGACGCAATGGCTCAAGCAAAAATATACGAACAAATGATGGAAGATTATTATGCAAAATATCCGGTTATGAGCGAAGAGACTCCGGAATCAAAGAAAGCATTGGACGAAATTTCTGCAGAAATCGAATCATGGCAATCAGGGCTGGGTGTAAGAAATATTACATTGGTAAAATTGGATAAAAATTTCAATTATCAATGGGGCAAAAATATCGGCGGAACAAAAGATTTGGACGGTTATGACATAATCCAAACCTCGGATTCCGGCTACGCAATCACAGGAACATGGCACACAGGAATTAAAAGAAAAGTTTTAACTTCAATATTAGAATACACAGAAGCCATGATTATGAAATTGGATTTAAACGGAAATTTGGGCAACGACAACGGACTTGTCGCAGATTTTAGCGACATAGAATTAAGCGATGTAAGTGTGTACGTAGTCGCAAACAAATTAAGTTCACCAGAACTTGTCATCGAATATCCGATGGAAAATGTTGTAAGGACAATAAATTTAACAAATAAAGACGGCGTAAAAACAATCGGTTCAGAAACAGCGACCTATCAAGCGCAAATTTGCAGTGAAACGACAAACACTTTAACAGTAACAGGCGGCACAACCACACCAACAACAAAAACACGCGCGCAAATGAAATACGACGAAACAGTTGCAATAGAAGCCAAAACAACAAAAGGAATATTGGTAAATGACGAAATAAGTCCAATTTTAAAAGAAGTATTCACAGATGTAAAATTGTGGGACGACGACGTAAGCGGATGGGTCGCATACAGATTTAGCAGACTGGTTACGGAAACTGACATAAACAAAGTAATAACAAAATTGGAAGCACTTGGTTACGGAATCGACAGCAACGCAAACAAAGATTTCACCGCAACAAAAATCGGATTAACACTAAATTTCCATTTTTATCTCGGCGACACAAACACAGGAAGACTTGATGTAATGTACTAATTCACAATTTTTTTGTATAATAATTCTCGTAAACCTCTAACCAAAATTTCTATGAAAAAATATTGGCAAATAAAACCATGGTTGTTTATCGTTGTACTTTTAGTATTAGTCATAAGTATCCTTTTCGCATTCGGCAACAATAACAATTCTGGATCAGGCGTGTCCTACGACATGGGAATTTCAGCTCCCGCTCCTGCAATGGACGTAGACAGCAGAAGCATGCTAAAAAGCGAAAGCGCAGGCAATGGAGCAATGACAACATCCACAACACAGGCAACCGAAAGAATGATAATTAAAAATGGAAATCTTTCCCTCGTAGTTGATGATGTAAGAAAATCCTCTGACGATATTATAAAATACACTGAAGAAAAAGGTGGATTTTTGGTATCAAGCAATGTAAGCAAAGAAGGAATAGACTTAGACGGATACATTACTGTAAGAATCCCCTCCTCACTTTTAGAAAGCACAATGGCTTACATTAAAGAAATGGGCGAAGTCCAAAATGAACATATTGACGGACAGGATATCACGGAAGAATACACAGATCTCGAATCAAAATTGGGAAATCTTGAAGCAACCGAACAACAATTTTTGCAAATCATGAAAAAAGCTGTAAAAGTCGAAGACGTTTTGGCAGTACAAAGAGAACTTGGATACGTTCGCGAAAATATAGAAATAACTAAAGGCAGAATAAAATATTTAAAAGAAAGCGTGGATTTATCAAGTCTTACAGTTTATTTATCAACAAATCCCGCAACACTTCCTGTCATAAACGAAGAAGATCAATGGAAACCTCTTGCAATATTGAAAGACGCTTTGCGTTCACTTTTGGATACAGGAAAAACAATAGTAAACGGCATAATCTGGATTGGAGTTTACCTACCGATAATCACTATTGTTCTATTTGTTGCATGGTTGATAAGAAGACGAATTCGAAGGAATAAATAAAACAGATAATCAATAAAAACGGCCCTCAAAAAAGAGAGCCGTTTTTATGTTTTTCACATCGCACTTGCAGGCTGATTTTTTTCACCGTCTTTTGTCCTAAGTCCGATTATTTCACCATTTTCCATGTCATATCCAAACGTTCCATCCTTCTTCATATGAAATGGATCGATGAAGCTCTTGCCAAGATTTGGCGTACAACACTGCAATCTTGGCAACAATGTCCCCGGCAGACGTTTTACAAGCTCACGCATTATTTCCATAGATCTCTCAAGTGTCACACATTTTTCCCTCGGAATTCCGCTTTTTATAGGATGAATCAAGTCTTTCGGGAACACACCATGCTCCGCAAGTTTCGTATACATCTCACGCAAAACATTCGGATCGTCATTAACACCTTTCAAAATCGGATGATTTGTACGAAGCCCAATTCCCATACCTCGAAAAATCCGCATCACATCAACGAATCCATGCGTTATTTCCCTAGGATGCAAAATCTGAATCGAAATAACCAGCGGATTTAAATGTCGAATAGCCTCAATCATTTCAGGATTATTTAATATGGTTGACGGCATAACAACTGGTTCTCTGGTATTAATACTGAAATGAATCGGCGGAACTCCGCGCAATCCCCTTTTTCGATTTAATTGATCTCTCTGCAAAGCGATTTTTTCTATAAGCGCAGGTTTTACAGTCAATGGTTCCCCTCCACTCATTATAATATCGAAAATATTATCCCCTCCAATCGAATCAAGATCTTCGAACGCCTGATTTATCGCTTCATCACTTAATACGCTTATCGTGTCATTAACATTTTTTCTGAAACAATGCGTACATCTTTGGTGACAAACGGAAGTCACGGTCATTATTACACTGCCTATGTATTTTTGCGTTATGGCAGGCGATTTTGTAACCCTTCTGTTTTCAATTGAAACAAGATGCCCGACATCATTGTCGGTGGCAATATCGGATTCATCCGGAAGAATAACAGATAAAAGAGGATCATTCAGATCCGCTGGCATCCCTATAACATTTTGAAGATATTCCCCTGCAACAGCGAATGGATGCCCTTTCGCGATAGCTTTTCGAGATGCATCTATTCGATCATGGATTTCCGGCATAACAGCTTCCATGTCGTCAGGATTACGAATAATCCTTTTTGGACGTGTAGTTGTAATGTTTTCCGGCAATGAATGTATTGATTGTAGTGTCATGATTTATTTTAATTAGTAAATACAAAAAAAACGCTTCCTTCCGAAGCGCCATATTTATTTATTCAAACATAAAATAGCTAGCTTCGGAAAAAGTTATTAAAGTAAAATTTACGCCAGCTCCTATTTATATTTTCTAACATAATCATTTTTATGACTTATCTATACTCTATAAACGGTAAAATTTTAAAACTGTTACAAGAAAACTTCTTGGCAGTAAAAATTTAGAGAGTAATATATCACCTATATGGACATTTTTTACCCGATACAATTACTCGCAGATTTTGTAAGTTATAATTTAGTAGGATTGGCTAAAGGATCATATTTAGCGAATACTATAAACTTTTTCATTTACGACGTAATTAAAATCGGCCTACTTCTTTTGATTATAAATTTCGTAATGGCCATCGTGAATTATTATTTCCCGATGGAAAAAGCCAGAGACATTTTGACAAAAAAACGCTGGTTCGGAATGAATTATTTGATAGCCGCACTTTTGGGCGTAGTTACGCCATTTTGCTCTTGTTCCTCAATTCCACTTTTCATTGGATTTACAGGCGCGGGAATTCCATTGGGAATTACATTCGCTTTCCTGATAAGCTCGCCATTAATCAACGAATCATCTCTCTACCTTTTTCCGGCGATGTTCGGGATGAAAGTCACAATTTTATATAATTTATTTGGACTGACAATCGCCGTCCTTGGCGGAATGTTAATTCAAAGATTAAAACTGGAAAAATACATTCTGCCCGATCTTCTAAAATTTAAACCAAAATCAAAAGAAGAACTCGGCAAAATTCCTTTAAAATTATTGATAAGATATTTTTTGGAAAGAGGGATGAGCATAACAAAAAAAATCTTCCCTTATTTAATTCTCGGAGTCGCTGTGGGAGCCATTATTCACGGCTTCGTTCCACAAAGTATAATTGAAAATTATTTATCATCAAAGTCTTTGTGGACTGTGCCGTTGGCAGTTTTATTTGGCACCCCGCTTTACGCAAATTCCGTCAGCGTACTACCGATAATGGAAGCGCTCGCAGGAAAAGGAGTCCCACTGGGCACTGTTTTAGCCTTCATGACGGCAATCGTGACCTTATCTCTTCCCGAAGCAATCATTCTGAAAAAAGTCATGCGCTGGCAACTCTTGGCAATATTTTTCGGAATTACAATCGTCGGAATTATAATTATGGGCTACTTATTTAACGCTATTTTCTAAAAAGTTTTGAAAACTTTAATTTTGCCACTCCAAATAAATATATAATTTCAAGAATTCCAAGAGTATTTACCACAAGAAGTATCACAAACCACCATGGCTGTCCTTTTCTTCCTGCGTGCCACAAAGCAAGTCCCTTCCAAAAAAAGCTCCATACGAAACAAAGAATCATAATCCAAAAAAACGAATAAAATCTTTCCTGATAAAAATTGTTCATCATATAGAGATAAGTTTAAAAAATTAACACATTAAATATACACCTTCGATAAATTTTTGGCACGAATTCTTCTGGCTAAACGGGTCTAGTACCCTTACGCCAAGACTAGACAAACCACAAAAAACATGCAATATTTCCCCCCTGTAACAAAACACCAAATGCCAGAAACATCAGAAGAAAAACCAAGCATACCGCCAATTTCCATAAATCGACGCGAGGCGCTAAATAAAATATTTTCTATAGGTACAGCAATAAGCGCTACCGTCATTGGAGCCATGACCTCAACAGATACTCTCAAAGACAAAAAAATCAAAGAAAAACCGGCAGACACAAAAAATCCGACAACAGATACAATAGCAAAATTAATAAGAAGACTAAAAACAAAACTAAAACTAAAACACCCAGGAGCTATTTTTGAAGAACCGGAAACCATGGAGGACTTGGGTTCAGGAACCGTACTTGTTCTATTTAGCGCAAATTGGTGCGGCCAATGCGCATATGCTGGGGAGTTTTTGCAACGACAGGAAGAACAATTAAAAAAAGTTGGCATAAAACCATACGAATTTTATCAAGATTTAGGAATACAACCTCATAAAGAATGGAGCCCGCTTGCAGACGATTTGATGAAAAAACATGAAATAGAAAGCATCCCAACAGTATTAATATTTTCATCAGGAAAATTACTTCAAAAATTTGTAGGAACAAACTATTGGAAAAAAAACAACATCCCAGAACTACCAACCTGGATAGAAGTTAACATCAAAAACGCAGAGGCAGAGAAAAAGTAAAGCCTTCTGGCTGGCTAGTCGAGTCTAGCCCCCTTTTACCCCAACTTTTTCACGTCTCCATTCCCACCAAGATAATTCTTCTCACTAACGACCTTTTTCCCAGTCTTTTCTTCAAGATCTATTCGTGCTCTTTTAGCAATACCTCCTCCTTCTTTACCTGCAACTTTGTTTTCTTCCATGCCTGTCGCATCGACACTTTCAGCAATCTCTCTCGTAGAAAGCTCAGCAAGCGCACTAAAAATCAACTCAGCTTCCGTCATATGATCACGTAGATTCTGAGTCTTCAAGCCCTTTAGCTCCTTATGGGATTTTACGCTTACCTCTGCCCATTCCTGATGAATTATATTAGTCAAAATAGCAAACTCCTTGGCATGTTTTATTTCGTGTTCACTCCAGTAATCGGTAAGTTTATTACGAGTTTCCTGCCCCATCATCCTTTGCTGAATCCATTTTCCACTTCTACCGTGTTTTTTCCAATTTTCTCTCGCCCTATTTAACGATTTTTCAGGATCAGCCAATTCTTGTATCCTTTCGTATCCAACTTTCGCAAGCCAAAGCTTCACAGGTTCAGCCTTTGGACTTGGAACCGATTGAATAAGGCGAAGTAAAGTTTCAGTATCAGCCACGTCAGTGAATCTCATCTTCCCATCCTCAGCAACAAGTTTCAACTGGTTACATTTTGTAACCACTTCACTTCCCTCGTTAACTAAGCGATTTTTCAAAACTTTCCAATAATTTCTTGCCGTCTGATAATCCTTTTGCTGAATCAAAACTTGAACAATATCAATCACCGAAAAATACCAAACCTCTTTCTTCTCATCATATTGACGACGAATATTATAATCCTCAAAAATTGTTAGATCCGCATCTTTCATTTCACAAAAATTATAAACACCAACACTATAGGTGAGCACATGCTCACCGTCAAGAAAAATCTTTTTATAAAAATTTTAAGATTTTCCAATTTGACAACACCCAGAAAAACACACATAATAACGCCTTTTAAGGACAAATTATGCCATTACCAGAAACATTGCCGGAAACTCCACAAGTCCAAACACCTGAATCAACAACAGAAGCACCATCAGATGTAGATGCAATTACTCAAGAAAAAAGAAACAATGCACTTCTCTCAATAATTGATGAAACTGCGCTAACTCCTGAAGAATTGTCAGCACTTTTTTTGCAAGTAAGAGGACAATTTCAAAGAGCCAATTCACCTGAAGAAATTCAACATTTATACGAAAGGACTTTAGCTCAATTCCCTATTCGTTACAGATTTAGCACGCAAGATTACGCTCAGCAAGGCGTTCCCGACATTTTACAAAGAAGACTTTGGTTTGAACAAGTCATTCCTCAAGGAAATGTTATTGACGTAGGTTGTGCCGACGGATATTTTGCACTTGAATTAGCCTCCCCAATCAGAAAAATGACAGGCGTCGACATGCTAGAAAAAAGAGTGGCAAAAGCAAATAGAGTTGCCGAAGAAAATAGAACAAATGCAACATTCATTAAAGGTTTTGCAGAAGAAATTCCGTTCACAGACGAAACTTTTGACGCGGCAATTCTTTCCCACATGCTAGAACACGTTCACGATCCTGCACGCGTTTTAGAAGAAGTGGTTCGCGTCACAAAAACCGGAGGCAAACTAATAGCCGTTGTCCCACACGAAATCGGCAGAGACCCAACCCACATTCGCTACATCCCCTCCACACAACTTCGAGACATGCTAGCCGAATACGGCGAAGTTAGCCCAGAATACATAGTTGGAACAAAAGGAATTGGATATGTGATTAAAATAAAAATCTAAGTCATTTGGCTGACTAGTCGGGTCTAGTACCCTTTCAGTTTCCAATTTCCATAAACACTAATGATATAGCCAGAAGCCTTAAAACTACCCCATAAACCATAATCATCTTCAAGATCTTTTAAAATTTCTTCAATATCTTTGTTTGATATTTTTTTTAAAATAGATTCATAATTCAAACTAAACCCCACATTGGATTCTGGGTAACGAAAAACCGAGTTACAATCGTCATTAATTGTATAGTCATTATCTAATTTACCTTTAATGATTTCACACTGTTGATATTTTTTTATAAAAGCTTCTACGTTTTCAATATACAATGGCAATTTATCAATCCTTTCCAAAGCTAAAAGCAAATCGGAATCATTCGGGTTTTTCTTCAATGCCCTCAAAAGAGTCCCTTTTATTTTGTTTTGAGATGCCATTTTTTTAAGTTCATTAAATAAGATTTCCGCATCATGATGATGAGGGACAGAGGAGACTCCCAAACATTTCATCAAAGTTTTAATAAAAATCTCTATAGCATGCTTAATATTGAATAAAATAGGAATCATCAAACGCTCTTTTGAAAATAGATCAAATTTTTTCACATCATCATCAAGGATTGGGAACATATCTTTATTAGAGAACTTATACCGGTGCTCAAGAAGCTCCTTACATCCCAATTGAGCCAAGGAGAAATAGGAATGTGCAAAATCAAGCCATTTCCACTTTTGTTGATTTTTTTCACTCATTATATTTAGTTCTTATATGCGATATATCAATTTTTCTTATACACGTTCTGGCTGACTAGTCGGGTCTAGTACCCTTTTTGGATTATTTACTTATAATTAAAATCCTTCGGCGAGCTATTTACCTCGAGTAAAGTATGAAATTCGCCTATATCCGTATATGCTGAACCGGTATATCCGGGATAACTGAAAGATAAATAATAATAACCAAAATCAGTGATTGGCAGCTCTATATTGCCATTAAGTACACCATCGGCATTATTTAAAATTTCTTTATCGCCTTCGAACATAGATTTTACTTTTTCGAATTTTGTTAAATCAAGATGTCCTTCAAAAGCCGCCATACCTCCAACCGCATTGTTAAAAAAACTTTTTTCATCAACTTCATACAGAGCAACCTTAACTTTTTCAATATTTTTATAGCGCACAGGAAGTTTAAAAGGGTTTTCTACCGTCTTCATCACAAAAACATCTCCCATTCCACCATCTGGCGGATAAAATTCAGGATTAGAATCAGAAACAACTTTCTGATTTGAAGAACATCCTATTAAAGCAAAAACTGCGAAGATAGAAATTAAAAGAAATACAATTTTTTTCATAGAATTTTTAAATTATTTCAATGGCTGGCTACTCGGGGCTAGAACCCTTTATAAACACTAAGCCGCTTTATCAACATCAATCGCTGACATGTTTACTCCCTTAATTGGCGACTTATAAGCTCCAGCTTCAAACAGAGTAAGCATACTATCTCTCGCATGATCTTTCACTTCTTCCGAAGAAAATGCTAAAAGATCCACGGCTTCAGAAATTGCTTCAGGCGTTGTCAACTCTCCTCCAGTTATTCGCGCTTGAATAGCCTGCATATTTTTTTCATCCTGCGGCATGATATCTACAGTTTTATCAAATTCCATATTTTTTAAGTTAATTTATTTTTCACTGGCTGGGGATGAGGGATTCGAACCCCCGATGGTGGGACCAGAACCCACTGCCTTACCACTTGGCTAATCCCCAATATTAGTACCTCAAACTTTTAGCATATTCTACCCTCAATATCAATAAATACAAAAAAAGAGCCCGCCCCGACAATGCAGGACAGGACTCTTTAAATTTCTTAAAAATTACTACTTTGCACCATAAAAAGGGTGTCTGTAACACATAACTGCCAAATACAAAACAAAAGCATTAACAAGCAAAATTCCAACATTAAAATTAATCAAAGAAGAAACAACTGCCAACACAGAAAAAACCAACGAAACAATCACAGCCCATTTTTGCCCTTTAAAGATGCCGATTGTCATAAAAATATAAAGAACACCAATCGCAAGAAGAATCACTCCGGCAACCGCCCCCATGCCTGTAAGTAAAGCAAGCGCACCAGCACTCCCTTCAACTTCAACACTAGGTGCAGTCATAAGACCTGTCACCATACCTTGAAAAGCTAAGAAAGCAAGACCTCCCAAGAAAAGAAAAACAGTGGCAATAATATTCAACACTGCCAAAAAAGTACCCTGCCAAGGCCGAACAGAAGCTGTAACCATATAAAAAAATTAAGAATAAAGTACTTACATCCTAATACAAACTTTTTATCTCAGCAAGAATTATCCTCTCGACATTCCCAACACAATTCTCGATTTCACCCCATTTATTCTCAACTTGATAATTGCAATCGCCGGCCTGCGCAATTTCTTTTTTCGCACTTTCAAAACGCCTTTGAAGTTCTTCGTCAGAAATTTTTCCACGTCTCAAAATTCTACCTTTCAAATCCTCCATGTCACTAACCTTCATAAAAATCGAAACCAAATTTGCCTTTGGCACAATATTTCGAATCGAATTAAATCCTTGAATATCAACTTCCCTGATTACAACCGCACCTCTCTTTAATGGCTCCAAGATGTCCTTTTTGAAAGTCCCGTAATAGTTGTCGGAATGTACAACGGCGTATTCCAAAAATTCACCGGCTTTTATCATTTCCTCAAATTTTTCTTTTGAAACATAATGGTAACTTCCACCCTCTACTTCACCATTGCGAATCTCTCGAGTCGTATAAGAAACAGGATAAACAAAGCCGGAATACTTCCCTTTTATCCTCTCAATAACAGTCCCCTTTCCTGAACCCGATGGCCCTACAATCAAGAAAAGCTTCCCTGTATACTCTGATTTTTGTTCTTCGTTTTCCATATGATTTTTGTATGCAGAAGAAATATATATGCGTACCCCTTGAAAAACAATTGAAAATTTGGTATAATTAATCAATTTACATCAGTTATTTGAATGCCCCTTAAAAAAATGTCACTACTTACCCACTTGAAAAGCGGGGGAATGCAGAGCAGAAGCTTCCATCTCGGCACACATTAAAAAAGCCGGTCCTTCTTCTCTGCATTTCCCTACTTTCCCCCCTCAAGCATTAAAGGACAGCCAAATAAATTGTCCCGCAGTGCGGGAGGAAACAAAAACAAAAACAAACTGAACAAAAACAAAAAAAAAGATCCATAAACGGGTCACAAAACAAAAACAAAATAAAATAAAAGTAGGGACATTAAGAAAGAGGAGCCATTTATATAGGTTCCTCTTTTTTAATTTATTTTTCAAAATTCGACTACTAGAAAGGAAGATCATCAATCTTTACTTCTTCGTCAGCGCCAACCGGAGCTTCGTCTCCGGCATTGTCATTTCCGAAATCGGAAGATGCACCTCCAGAAATTCCAGCCGCTTCTCTATCAGCTCCATAAGCCGCACCGCCTTCCCCTTTTCCTCCAAGCATAATCATATTGTCCGCAACAATTTCAGTCCTGTATCTCTTTACTCCGTCCTCTCCCTGCCAATCACGAGTTTGAAGCTTTCCTTCAATAAAAACCTTCATTCCTTTCTTCAAATATTGTCCGCAAATTTCAGCAAGCTTTCTCCAAGCCACAATATTATGAAATTCTGTTTTGCTTTGGCGAGTTCCGCTCGCATCATTCCAAGAAAAGTTTGTAGCGACACTAAAAGACGCTACAGTCTGACCTCCGGGAATCTGTTTCACGTCAGGATCACGTGTAAGATTTCCGATAAGTTGGACTCTATTTAATGACATTGCCATATTTATAAAGTTAATTTTAATTCGCAAACAAAATACATCTCTAATTTTACAAACTCAATGACTTTAAACCCAAATCACTTGCCTATAACTGCAAAGCAGTGGACAATAGAAATAATTTAATAAAAATTTTAAAAAAACTTTATGAAAATTTTAAAAAAGACTCTCGTCACCTTAACCTCTTTTCTTTTATTCTCAGCCGTTTTCGCAGGATGCACTCCTAAAAATAGCGAACCTGTCGAACCAAAAGAAGAAATAAAAACCGAAGAAACTCCAAAAGAAGAGATTAAAGGAGACATCACATACTCAACTCCAATAGAAAAAGACATTTGGACAGCGGAATTAAAACAAAAATTCCTAGAAAAATACAAAGAGATAGGTTCATTTTCAGTAGAAACATTCGAAGAACTGGAGCAAAACGGCAAATATTCATTTTATGAAGTAGGAACTATAGAAACAGAAAAATACAAAGGAGAAAAACTTTTGGTGCTTATCGTACCTTGCGACGGCATGTGCTTCTCAAACGACACATACAGATTCGCATACAACGAAACTACAAAAGTGCTGACAATGCTAAAAAAACACTCTGCAACGACAGAATACAACCTGCCTCTTATAGAGACTATTGCAACAAAAACAGATTCTACAACAAACCTTGAAAATCTGGACGCTCCGGACAAAATCTTAATTCCTGAAACAAAAGAATATGCGCAATTGGATAAAACAAATGTAGCAAATGTTTTCGATTTGAAAAACAACGATCAGCTAAGTATATATACTGAACAATACACAGACAAAGACTCAAAATTAAAAATTTATTATCACTCAACTCTTGACGAAAACGTAACATTTGACGGATGTTTCCGAGTATTACTTCAAGACGGAACAGTTTCCTCATACTCATACAGACCTGATTTTGGAAAAGAAATCGAAGACAATTACGACCTTACCGCAGGTGCATGCGGAATTGCAGGATCATGCTATTTGTTGGACAGCGTAAAAGATTCAGACTTAATCAAATCCACAAAAGTATCCGGAAACATGGATTTTTATGTCCCAAAAGACGGAAAAACAGACAAAACAACATTAGACAATTACGAGAGATACAAAGCTCAACAAACATGGAAAGTCGAACAAGATCCAACATTAAAATTACTGTCACTCAATGAATTCATTGCAATAGAGCCGGTTCTATACTGGCAAGATCCAATCGGAAGATGGTCATCAATAATCAGAAATGACGTGAAACCTGCGGCAGAATGTGGAAAACCGGTCATCTATTTATATCCTGAAAAAACTACTGATGTATCGGTACAAGTCGGAATTGAAAAATTAACAAAAACAATTCCGCAGTATAAAAACGGATGGACAGTTTCAGCGCAACCAAACGGAACGCTATACAATTACGATGATGCAAAAACATATCCATATTTATTTTGGGAAGGTCAAAATAAAGGCGTCCTTAACGCAACAAAAGGTTCTTCAGTAAAACGCGCAGACCTTGAAAAATTCCTAAATGAAAGCCTTGATTCTTTGGGATTAAACAGCACAGAGAAAAAAGATTTCACCGATTTCTGGACGGCAAAAATGCTCGCAATTAACGAAGAATATTTCTTCATTTCATTTGTTGGAACACAAGATTTCAATAAAGTTGCACCATTAAAAATATCACCTGCGCCAGACACATTGATCCGAGTTTTCATGTATTACATGCCACTTGAGAAGCCTCTAATGGCGGAGAAACAAGAACTAAAATCAATAGAAAGAAACGGATTTACAGTCGTTGAATGGGGCGGAACATCATCAGTGCCATGGTTGGAATAAACAAAAAAATATTTTCATTCTTAGCGGTAACAACACTTTTGTTATCCGCTTTTGGATGTACAACAAAAGCCATCAACAAGGCACAAACTCCAATCACGACAAAGGCGATAATAGTCCCCCATCATCTACTTGTTGAAAATTATATCGACGATTTTTACAAACAAATTTCTGAAAAAAATCCAAATGTTGAAAAAATAATTTTAATAAGTCCGAATCATTTTAATTACGGAAACCGCTATATACAGAGCACAACTTCACTACCGGACCAAAACGGAAAACAAATAAATCTCTCAAAAGATGAAATTGCAAAACTTTCACAATCCGGTGCACTTTCAATCGAACCGATATATTTTGAAAAAGAACACGGCATCATTAATCAAACAATTTTCACAAATAAATATTTTCCAAATGCAAAAATAATCCCGATTAGAATAAAAAACGGAACCACAAAAGATCGCTTGGATATGGCATTGAATGAACTTTCAAAAATAATAACTCCAAACACTTTAATAATAGTAAGTGCGGATTTCACACATTATACCGACGAAAAAATCGCCATAAAAAATGACGAAAAATTCATAAAATATTTTGAAAATTTAAAAAACAATTCGGAAATAAATTTTGATGAAATAAAAAAATTGGCAACGACAGAAAATGCAAAACAGGAAAATGAAAACCTTGAAAATTACCCAGTTGCGCTTGATTCTCCTGAATCTCTATATTTGGACTTAAAACTCCTTCAAAAACAAAACGCCCTCACGTTCACCTTTTTCAAAAGAACATCCTCAGCATCACTTCTTGGCCTTAAGAACCCACTGGACAACACGAGCCATCTGTTTGGGGAATTCTTCACAAAATAAACAAAATCTGCTACCATCTCAAAAGTAAATAAATTTTGAACGATGGATTTATACGCATTTGAACTCGGTCGCAAAAAAGAGCTTTGTCTTGCAGAACTTTTGGCGGTACTCGGCGAAGAAAATTTAGTCGAAAAAAATTTGGACACAGCAATTTTTAGACTTAACGAAACGCAAACAAAAAATCTTCAAGGATTACAAAACTCACTTGGTGGCACAATAAAAATTGTAGAAATTTTTGCAGAAGGAAATCAAATAAAAGAAACTGTAAAAAAATATTTAGAAGAAAATTTCAAAGACATAACAGGCAAAATCCCCTTCTCCGTAACAATATTAAGCCAAAAAAATCCCGACGAAGTGTTAATCAAAACACTTTTAATATCTTCGAAAAAAATTCTTAAAGAGCTCGGACTAAACAGCAGATTCGTAAATCAAAATTCTAAAAACACAAAACCATCCACAATTTATAAAGCACGAGTCGTTGAAAAAGGCGTAGATATAAACATAATCTACGGCATAAAAAACACATACATCGGAAAAACAGTGGCAATCCAAAACATCGACGCATATTCATTACGCGATTTTGACAGACCAAAACGCGATGCAAAAGTCGGAATGCTACCGCCAAAACTCGCACAAATAATGATAAATTTAGCGCTTCCACAAGCCAAAGAAAAAGAAACAATTTACGATCCATTTTGCGGAACCGGAGTAATTCCAATGGAAGGACTTTTACTCGGATATGATGTGATCGGCTCAGACATAGACTCCAGAATGGTTGAGTACACGCAAGAAAACTGTGATTGGTTAATCAAAACTTTCAAACTTGAAAAACCACCGACTTTTCGAACTTTCAAAAATGACGCAAGATTTTTAGCAAAAACAGACCTTCCGGAAAAGATAACAGCGATAGTGACAGAAGGTTATCTTGGCCCAGCGCTGACAAAATTCCCAACCGAAGAAGAACAAGAAAAAACATTCAGAGAACTTGCAAATTTGCATTTAAATTGGCTAAAACAAGTCCATACTCTAACACCAAAAGACGTGAGAATTGTTACATGTCTTACTGCCTTCAAAAAAAGCACATCGATTATACATTTTCCTCGATTTAAAGAACTCGCAAACCTTGCCGGCTACAAAATCGAAAACACTTATTCATACGATCGTGAAGACCAAATCGTCGTTCGCGACATAGTGATTTTAACGAAAATTTAAAATGCTGGAAAACGCACAAGAAGGAATAATTCAGCTTCTCCTCACGTACAGATACCTAATACTTCTACCAATTTCCATAGTTGAAGGCCCAATAATAACCGTAATTGCAGGTTTTTTTGCGGTAACAGGCTTATTTAACCCATTTATAATATATGGAATAGTCATTTTAGGAGACCTGATGGGAGACACTTTAGCGTATTCCATCGGGAGATTTGGGGGACATCATCTGCTAAAAACCAAATTTGGACATTTTATTGGAGTCACGCCGGAAAAACTCGAAGAAGCAAAAGATAAATTTCAAAAACATCACAGAAAAACGATTATCTTTTCGAAAATATTTCACGGTTTTGGAATTACAGGACTTACCGCAGCCGGAGTATTAAAAATTAATTATTTAAAATATCTGACAACCTGCCTATTTGTAAGTATAATCCAGTCTGCGATGTTTCTTCTGATTGGATTATTATTCGGCTCAGCATATCAAACTTTAGGACAATACATCGATTATTTCGCAGCAACTACAATCACAATCGGAAGTTGCGTAGTTATATTTTTAATCGTAAGAAACAAATTTAAAGCAAAAAAAAATGAAAATAATAATAGTTAATGATACTTATCATCCTCACGTAAACGGATGTTCCGTATTCTCACAAAGATTTGTGCACTATTTAAAAGAAAGAGGCCACGATATCACTGTAATTGGCCCTGCATTGGAGTTTAAAAATTCAAAAAGAGAAGTGAATGGCGTTAAAGTCTACGGAGTCAAAACATCTTCACTCTTTTTCAAAAATGATTGGGGCTTCAGATACGCTATTCCATGGTTTAATAAAAAATATATCAGACAAATTTTCGACGAAGTTAAACCTGATTTATTGCATACACAAAGCCACTTCCCTATTTCAAGAAATGTAATAGACGTCGCGATAGAAAAAAACATTCCGTTAATGGGCACAAATCATTTTATGGCTGAAAACCTTGTACATTATCTTCCCGGTCCAGAAATTTTCAGAAAATGGCTTCAAGAATGGCTATATAAAGACTTTGCAAAAATATTCAATAAACTTCAAAAAATCACAACACCGACGGCAACAGCGGCAAAATTGATTCAAAAAAGAATAAAACAGCCGGTTCAAGTCATTTCAAATGGCATTGATTTGAAAATTTTCAATCAAAATCTAGAAAAAAAAGAAGAGCTTAATGAAAAATATAACATTCCAAAAAACACACCAAATTTGTATTACGTCGGCCGTTTAGACAAAGAAAAAAATCTTGATATGGTCATAAAATCAGCGGCTATCGCAATGCAAAAAGTACCATTTCACCTCACACTAACAGGACATGGCGACGAAAAAGAAAATTTAAAAAAACTGGCAAAAGACTTAGAAATTTCGGACCACGTGACTTTTACAGGCTTTGTAAGCAACGAAGATTTGCCTTATCTTTATAAACTTGCAGATTGTTTTGTAATGGCTGGAACAGCAGAACTTCAAAGCCTTGTTACAATGGAAGCAATGGCTACAGGCCTTCCTGTTCTTGGCGTAAATGCCATGGCGATACCGGAATTGGTCCACAATGGGGAAAATGGGTTTCTATTCGAATTTGGTGAAGTGGAAGACCTTGCCGACAAAATGGTAAAGATATTCCAAAACGAAAAAATGAGGAAAGAAATGAGCGAAAAAAGCCTTAGCATAATAGAAAAACACGACATCGAAAAAACCCTTGATGAATTTGAAGAGATTTACAAAGAACTAAAAACAGTTTAATCCGAAAATTATATTGAAAAGGTAGCGACACTTGCGTATATTAGCCCTGTTCAGTTCAAGTTTATCGCATTACTCACGTTCCCGGGTGGCGCAGTGGTAGCGCAGCTCGCTGTTAACGAGTTGGTCGTCGGTTCGAATCCGACCCTGGGAGCCATTCTAATCACACACATATGGAACTACGAATAAACCCACTAGACGGATACGAACCTGTAAACGAAGGAATTGGCGGTTTTGTGGCTGAATACCAAGATGGAGCTCCTCCTAGAGCTAGAGACAAAGATGGATATCTTCCTATAAACATGGGGGCGCGTGGACATAGACCGGGATATGATCCGGCATCTGGCAGTGCGACAGAAAAAGATACTGATCACGACAAGGAACCTAAAGCATCAGTGCCACCAAGCACAGCCGAAGAAAGACAGGCAGCTATCGCAAGAGAAATAATTAGAAACGGGTTAAGAACTCAAGCTAGAGACATCACTCAATAATTGATTAGCGGAGGATCGCATTCTACAATATGCCTCAAAAATCTCTCCATTCATTGTGACTGACGGAACTTCTTTTCTAAATCCCATAACTGCGATAGCCCCATCCAAACGAGAGAATTGATCTAAATATATTTCAAACAATCTTTGTCCATTGGCATTCAAAGATGAAATCATTTCTTTAGATAAGGATCCGTCTTCCATACCATAATAAAAAATCAAACAAATCTGCGAAAAAATATTTTTAACTATTGCCCCTACAGAAACCCACATCCGTAATATATAAATAGCCCCAGGTTTCCCTTCTATAAACCCAGCACCATACGACATATAGTTAAAAAAATCATTCAAAACCTTTAATGCCTCATCTATATAGCAGACAGAATATAAAATTCCTTCTTCCAAGGCTCCCAAGTCCAATAATGCGTTAGAAACATATCTCAATGTAGACATTCCTTTAGGATTAACCATCAATGCCCTTTTACACTCTTGTATCGCCTTTTCCTTATCACCAAGATCCGCAAAAATAGCAATTCTTTCGGTAATAATATGCAAAGGCAAAACATCCGAATCATCGGGAGAATCTATCTGTTCGGATAATTTTAATTTTTCTTCATCGCTGACTTTATCATTTTCCATCGTCCAAAAAGCAAAAATATCAATCAACCCGTCATCCAAAGTTGAGACTACAACATTCGGAGGAATATTCATTTTATATGCTTCAACATTATTATTGACCTTAAGCCTGAATCTACGAATATCCCCATTTTGAAGTCTTTTTAAATCAGGCAACATATTTTCCTGATTTCCATAAAATCCTTCAGGAACAGGAACACAACAAACTCTCGCCGCAGGATCAAAGAAATATGTATTATTCTCTGCATCAACAGCAAAAAAAGTAATATGTCCTTCACCACCAAAAACATTATGAAGACTTCTTGCCATAAAAGCATTCAATCCCAATTCCTTTATCCAATAAGCCTCCTGCACCGCCATTCCGCTACAAGAACGCAAAGAACTTTGCACAACATCATCAACACTATAATTATCAGGAAAATTCACCCTTGCAGGATCAAACATCGCAGGTTTATATCCCATCATTCCGGCGAAAATCGCATCAAAGCATTCCACTTCATATTTAGCCAATTCACTAAGATTTCCGGATTCTCTTAATTCTTGGAGTTTTACCTTTCTTTCCTCTATTTTCAAAAAATCTCTCTGAAGCATAGGAGTAGAAGGAAGAGGATTTCCGGTATCTGCCGCACATTGTTTGTCCCTGCCCTTGGGCAATCTTTCATCACATTCAGCCTCTGTCGGCTGAGAAATATCATATATTTTTCTAATTCCATCCTTAATCAAAGCTCGTAAAATATCCGGAAGATCAGCATCCTTCATTCCCTCAAGACTAATATCGCTTCCCGCGATGTCACGTGCGAAAACATCAAGCCATAATCTTTGCGCAGATATATCAGGTTTATCTTCTGGTAACATAATTTTAGATAAATTGGTGACAGATACTATCCCGAAACTTGATAGAGCGCAAACACAAATTAGCTCAATCCCCCAATCCAAAGTTCTGAACATGTCCACTAGCGGGAGCCATTTTGAAAAGTAACAACATCTATAACTCATTCACAGCCTTTTGTGTTTTTTCGACCACACCGGCAACTTCTTTACTCTCATCCGGTTCAATTTTTTTAATAAACCTTACATAAAACTTATCCTCAGAATTACTATGGACACGAGATTCTTCCGGGACAGTATTTGGAAAAATATTGTATTTTTTCCCTATGCAAAGCGAAGGATCTCCATCTAAAATTCGATTCAATTTCTCTTCCTCTTCTTTGCCATCAGGAACAAATCCATTATTAAGAAGCCAAAAAATCAAATCCAATTGTCCGGCATCCAATACAAGAGCTGTCGACTTTTGGTTTTCAGTGGATTCTTGTTTAACAAACTCCTCCATCCCACCAAGAATCATATCTCCAAATTTTTGCCTACGAAATTCCGGACTCACAAATCTATGCGGAATCCTAAAATTTTTACCCACATTTTTAATAATCATCTCCGCAACCAAATCAGCACCTTTTGATGAAATCGAATTTGCCCTCATTTCCTTGAGAGTATAATTTCTATAATCTCCTCTAGCCAAAACTACTTGAAAAGAATCATCCGGCTCCTCTCGTGAATTGACTTCGTATTTAAAAAATTTCATACAAACAAGAGTCAATGGCACATCTTCATCCACCAACTCACTGGAAATAAGCACCGCTTCACTCCTAATAATGCTATTAGGTTCAATCTCCGTCATCTCAGGATCCCCGGAACTTTTTATGGATTTATAAACTTCCGAAGCTCTTTTCGTCGATTCACAAATTCTAGCCTTCAAAGCTTCTTTATCTTTTATTGGCAATCTCTCTATGTCGACCTGTTGTTCCTGTGGCAAAGTTCTCCCTTCATACAGAGACATAACATCCTGAAAACTTCTACCCTTTAAAACATCCATAAATAATAATTAATCTTATCATTATAACACAAAACAAGGATATCTCAAACTACATACAAAGAAGATAATCAAGCTCCTGCACACTCTCGATTATAAAAGTTTTTTCAGGTAGACTCCACAATGACCAAGTACTATAATAAAAAACCATTTAATAACCTTTATTTATGGCAGAAATACAACAACCAGAAAATTCGGAACACACATCAGGACACACAATAGACAGACGCACATTTATTGCAGGATCGGTAGCCCTCGCAGGATCTACATTAATAAACAAAGACGGACTCGCAACAGAGAAAGAAGTCCCTTTGGCAGACATCCACGTCCACAGCGACTGCAGTCACTCGGCGAATAGCATACAAGCAAGAGCGCAGGAGTTCGACATCCCTGCATTCAAAGGAAAAACCGTTGAAGAAGTATCCAGAATTATTTACCCACCAGAAGGGTCAGATTGGAACACTTGGTACAAACATTTACAACAAGTGAGATTGGCCTACGTTTCACCAAAAGCAATCGGAGCTTTGATTGAAGACGTCATCCGTGATGCGGCGAAAAATAATGTAAATTTTTTGGAATTGCGCGTAAGTTTGATTTCAACAGTAGATGCGATGCTTAAAAATCAAGGAATCACAAGCCAAAACAACCCTCAATATTGGGAAGCGGCAAAAAAAGTATTTGATCAAATTTTGGAAGCCCTTGAAAGAACAAAAAAAACGACAGGAATAAAAACTGACTTGGTGATGAGCGTTTCATGCCAAAAAAAATATGAAGTATATGTGGATGAATTGATGCGTTTATGCAAAGACCACAAAAAACATATCGTTGGAATTGATCTTACAAATGAATTGGACAATCCTGCTTCTCATTATAGAAAACAAGTTGAAGGCATACGCGGAGATATACAAGGTCTTACAATTCACTGCATGGAAACACAAGGACCAGAAAGAGGATGGGATGCTTTAACTTTAAATCCGGATAGAATTGGCCACGGCATACGAGCAATAGAAGATCCTAAATTGGTAGAAGAATTAATTTCAAGAGGAATCCCGCTCGAAATGTGCGTCAGAAGTAATTTAGTCACGGGCGTAGTCGGAAATATCGCCGACCACCCGATGCCAAGATTGCATAAGGCAGGGGTAAAACTAACTATCGGTTCAGACGGATGCAACGACGGATCAACCCTGTTGGATAATTACGAAATGATACAGAAAGCATTCGGCTTTACAGCTCAAGACATGGCAGGATTCAGAAAAAACAGTTTCGAAGCCTTGTTTAGGAAGAAATAATTTGGGTTTGAACAAAAACAGTATATTTTTTATTAAATAAAACTATAATAAAAATAATTTATTAAATAAAAAATATGGAAAAAACCAAACCTACGAAAAGATGCATTTTAACAAATAGCTTACTGCCTGTATCCGCATTGCTTCTTTTCGCATTTGCTTATTATCTGAATTTCAACACAATTCCACAAATCAAAGACCTCGGAAACCAACAATTTTTAGAAATTTTTAATACTTACGGAGTTTATTTAGGAATTTTATTAGGATTTTTATCATTGATTTTGGGTTATATTTTTTTTGGATTAAAAAAATTATTTCATTTAAGTAAATTTTCGGTCGTAAATCCAATCATTCTCGCTTTGATTTATGCGCCATGGTATGGGCTTGGATCAGCCTTGTCAGGAGAACCAAGATACACAGACCTAGCTCGTGTTGTCCTAGATGTTTTAGTTGAACCGATTATAAATGCTTCATTATTCATGATGTTCCTTGCTGGAATTTGGCTTATGATAATCATTCTTTTAATGATAGTGCAAAAATTCAGACCAAATAAATTCACAGCAAATTTTGGAATATTGCTTTTAGCAGTATCATTTTTCTCAACAGGTTGTTTGAGTAATATTGAAGACATTGCATGTATGATTTTGCCGGACAGCGATCATTGTTATCAGGGATCGGCTATGCAAAGCGGAAATGCTGACGATTGCGAACGCATTAAAGGTACAAAATTTAAAGACACCGGCTCAAATCCTCCGAAAGATAAATGTTTTCTAAATATTGCAGAAAATACAGGAGACCTAAATGTTTGCAAACGAATTAAAGGCGGACTGATGAGCTATACTCAAGAAGAATGTTTCTTGAATGTTGCCATAAAATTTGAAGATCCAGCAGGTTGCAAAATGTTATCCGGCGCAAGCAAAAGCGATTGTCGCGCACAACTTGGGGATAAAATCGATTCATATGATGTAATTGCAGTCGACAATCAAATTGATGAAATTAAAAAATATTTAAAAGATGGGTCAGATCCGGAGCTTGAAAAACAGCTCAAAGGCTTGGAAGAAAAAAGAACAAACATGATTGACGTGCTTACAACAACCAAAAAAGCCGAATACGAAAGGCAATCAGACCCAATAAATAAGGACATTATTGGGGACTATGCCATCGGAGAATTAGACAGCGAATCAAAAGAAAAATTAATTACACTAAATGAAAGACTCAAGGCGCAAGGCGTAAAAATGACGCAAGAACAACTTAATGCATTCAAAGATTATTATAAATTTATAAGCGATCCCGACAATGATATCGAACAAATGGATGATTCAAAATTGGTGAAAGATCGTTGGAATGAAAAATTGGGAAATGTCATGGACAAGTTTAAAATCTGGAAATCAGGGCCAAGCGATTCAGAAGCAAAACTCGATGAACAATTGCGTTTTTACGAACGAATGCTTGAGCGACAAGCATCTATTAACGAAGGTTTATCCGAATTCGGTGAAGACGTAAAACGAAATATGGATATGGTAAATAATGCGATTGAAGATAAAGTAAAAGATGCGGTAAAAGACAAAATCATTGAAACAATATTCGGCGAAATAACAGGAACAACAGTTGGAGCCACAACAACTGTAATCGGTGAAGCCATAGATGTTGTAAAAGGAGAAGCCAAATCAAAAGAATTCCGCGGACTTGTTCGAGCATACAATCTTGGCATGCAGGAAGAATTGGGAAAATTTGGCGGAGACGTTGAAAAAGCGCATGCACAGGTCGTAAAAACATTACAAACAAATGCATACGAATACGAAGACACAAACACTTTTGCAAAATACGGAAACATTTTAGAAAACAAAGATTGCGACGGAACAAACCCACACTGCGTAAACAAAGACGTATTTTGGAAAGCTATGAAAAAATCTTTTAAATACCAAAACAACAAATAAAGTATTATAATATACGCATTACCTCATAACTTTTATAACAATGGGAAAAGGAGATAACAGAAACGCAAAAAATAAGAAAATAAAGAAGCCAAAACAGAAGAAAGATAAGAAATAAATTCTTCGACTTCAAAAAAACCGGCCATAACAGGTCGGTTTTTTTATGCAAAATAAAAATCCTCTACGCAATAAATCCGTAATATCCAAGAACTCCAGCTAATACCAAAGCAAAAATTATTGCAATCCACCACATCTTCATTAAAAATTTTGTAGAGACAACCAACATTTTTGGAGCCAAAAGCAACAAAACTCCTTTGAGAAGAGAAGTCCATCCAAGAATTGTTACGATGACTGTCCAATCTTTCACCCAAATATTGTGAAAAGTTACAATTAAAAAACCTACAACCAAAGCCATAATTCCACCAAAATAAAGAAAACCGGGATTTTTAATAATATCGTCCACAGCTTTTTTAAAATATTTATAATTAAAAATCATACCAAGTCCTAAAACAGCAAGAACAACCGCAAAAATTCTCGCGATTAGTATGGACATTTCCATAGGGATGAGGGGTTAAATAAATACCAACTTCAACTATAGAACCAAAAAAAAATATCGTCAAATTCTCAAAGCTTTTATTCAATAAAACCCTCCACCTGACAATTCCACAATCGGGAATATACGCCTTTTTTGAGCAACAATGAATCATGTGTCCCCTCTTCAACGATTTTTCCCTTGTCCAAGACCACAATTCGATCCATTATTCGCAAAGTCGAAAGCCTATGCGCAATGGCAATAACGCTTTTATTTACCATAAGTCTCGCCAATGCGGCCTGCACAAGCACTTCACTTTCACTATCAAGCGCACTTGTAGCCTCATCCAAAACCAACACCGGAGAAGATTTCAAAAATGCCCGAGCTATCGCAATTCTTTGCCTTTGCCCTCCGGATAATCTCACTCCACGCTCACCGACTTGCGTATTATATTGATCAGGAAAAGATCTAATAAACTCATGCGCCTGCGCTTTTTTCGCAGCTTCAACCACTGCATTATCCGACGCACGCAAATTTCCATATCTGATATTTTCCAAAATTGTTCTATGGAACAACGACACATCTTGCGGCACAAAAGCGATCTGCTTGCGCAAACTATCGCGAGTAACATCTCGAACATCATGGCCGTCCATTGTAATTGCACCACCTCCGACATCATGATTTCGAAGTAATAAATCGGTTAATGTGGTTTTTCCGGCACCGCTTACTCCAACAATTCCAACCTTCTCTCCGGCCTTAACTTCCAAAGAAAAATTATTAAACAAAACTGTTTTTCCAAATTTGAAAGAAACATCATTAAAAAATATATGCCCTTTTGATTTTGCAAGTTTTTTTGCACCGGATTTATCAACAATAGAATACGGAATAACAAGCTCATTCAAGCCCTCTTCTATTTGACTATAATCATCAATCGCATCAGTCATCCTATGTCCGATAAAAAACAAAGACTGCGTCAAATTTACCGTCATTGAAATTATCAAAACCAAACTTCCCAATGTCGCTTGAGAATTTTTCATCGCCAATATCGCAAAAGACAACATTCCAAAAACAAAAATCGCCAATAAAACACCGCTTATCAACAAAATAAATTCCGAAGCCATCCAACTTCTCAAATGTTTTTTTCTAAAATTTTCAATAAATTCACCAACAAAAGTTAATTCATATTTATGGCTGGCATTGGCATGTACAGTGGCAATATTCGACACAGTATCAACCATTTTTCCTTTCATTTCAGAACCTGCTTTTGCAACTGCAAAAGAAAGAGGTTGTTTTTTCTTAACAAGAAAAAAGTTGAAAGACAAAAAAACAATTATCCAAATCGCAAACAAAACACCAAGCGTTTTATCAATTGAAAAAACGATAACCACGTCAATAATCAACCCTATCAACAAAGGGTAAAACTGCCAAAGAATATTGGCGAACATATTATGAACTCCTCTCGTGGCATTCCCGATTTTGTTCACCAAAGAACCGGCAAATTTACTATTAAAATATGATCGACTATGTTCAATAAGATATTTAAATAATTCTGAAGAAACAGTTTTTTCACTCTCGGTGACAAGACGCATTCCGGAAAAACCGCTAACCCTCCAAACACTTTCAGTAAGAAAATATAATAATGGAAAAACGATAACCCAAAACCACAAAGAACTTAAAGAACTTGCATCAAATCCGGAAGAAACCGCATTTGTAGCGGAATCCGTAAGCTCTCTCAAAACAAGCAAAAAAGCCCCATCCAATAATTGAGCCCCCGTAACTGCAAACATGGCAATAATAGCCCATTTACGGCTTCTTTTTGCGACAAACCACATAAATGAAACTGGTTTTTTTGGAATATTCATGGGACGACTATAACACAAAATTCCGCTGAAGGCAAATCGCATCGCCACCAGCCACTGCCGACACATTTATTTGGCTTATTAAAGAGAAAAATTCCACTTCCCCCAACCCCACCCTTTGGACTGCCACAATTCAAGTGATAGCCTTCACTCCAATAATTAATAACAAACAAATGCCAACAAATACAATTCCAGAAAAGACAGATACAGAACCCTTATTACCTGAAACACTCGCAAGGCCGGAACAATCAGATGTAGAAACACAAACAGCGACAATGCACGACAATTTAGTTCTGGCAGAATTAGGTTTACCAGAAGATTTCCTACCATACATAAGAAAAATTACATCAAGCCCAAGAACACGAATCCAAGTCTCACCGGATCAAGCGGAAGCAGTAAGCATAACGGATCACACACTCCTTGGAAATAAAGTAACAACAGCAGGACTTGTAGATCTTTGCTGGGAATCAATGATTGTTGACCCTATCGCCTCTTCTGTTTGCGTTCAAGGAGAAGGAAACGCACGACAAGCAAAAGCACTTTTATGGGCATACGCTCGTTTATTAAAAACACCAACAATTCCCCGAGTTTGCGCCGTTGGAGAAAGACATTTTCCAAAGACAACATTAACTCCAATCACAGAATCAGGAGTTGTAATAGAAGATCAACTTCCGGGAACAGCACCGCTGGAAGCCAAACTTCAAGATGCGTCGGAAGCAATCAAATATGCCAACATTTTTGATATGGTACTAGATACAAAAATGTTACTTGAAGGCGATATAGATGGATGCACAAATGAAGTAAAAAAAATACGAGCAGAATTAGACAAAAAAGATCCAACAATAGAATTACGCGTAATATGTTCAACAGGGATGTTAAGAGAAATAGGAGGACTTACAAACTTTGGAGGAAATCCCGACAAATTTGTAGAGATGGCTTGTAAGGTAATCAACAACGCCGCAGAAGGGAGGGGAAAAAGATCAATAACAATGAAAACGGAAACAGGCTTCATTGCAAAACCAAATGACCCAAAAGGAGGAAAGTTTGGTGCAACAATGAAAGACGCAACACTAATGAGCAGAACTCTTTCTCCTCACGTTGGAATAAAATTATCCGGAGGAGTAAGCCTAAATAATGCACAAGAAATAATGAAAGCGGCAAAAACATATGCACCAACCAGAACACTTTATATCGGTGCAAGCGGACTTATTGGAGGTTTTGGAAAAGCATTATTACAAAGACAACAAGACCAAGGTGCATATTAAGCTCTCTTGACTTTCTTCTTGCCGGCATCTAATGTCTAATCTTAAAAAGATACTTTTATGCTAAACAAAACGGATTTACTAAAGGAACTCGGATTGTCTGACAAGGAAGTGACAGTATTTACTGCCTCCCTGCAACATGGACAACAAACATCAAACGTAATTGCAAAAAAAACAAATCTGGCAAGAAGCACAGTAGGTTTCATATTTGAAGAATTAATAAAAAAAGGATTTGCATCAAAACAAACAAAAAATAATTCCACTTTTTATTCTGCAATAAATCCGAAACATTTGGAACATTTAGTCTTGGACAAAATCGGAAATGCAAAAAAACTTTACTCGGATTTCAAAGAGACACTACCCTTTTTACTTAGCCTACAAAACAAATTCAGCTCAGTACCAAAAGTAAGATATTTCGAAGGAGTCGAAGGACTTTGCAGAATGTTAGATGATTTTTGCGAAAAAGATCAAACCGTTTTGTACATTTCTGGCCACAATATGATGCACCCGAAAATAAGAAAATATACATACGAAACATATTTACCTATTTCTAATAAACACATAAACAAAAATAAAATAATTTTAAATGATGGAAAACTTTCGAGAGAATATTCAAAAATTGCAAAAAAAGCATACGACGAATTTATATTTGTAGACGACAAAAAATGCAGGTTCACACTAACGACGGCAATCTACGGAAACAAAGTGGCATTCTGGTCATATGACCCTTCAGACATGTCCGGAGTAATAATAGAAAATCATCTAATCGCCGACAACATGAGAAACATTTTCGGTGTCCTTAAAACTTCCTTTCTCAGAAATTGAATCAGGCCCCACAGGTAATATTCCCATCAAGTGATCACGAAAATCCTTTTCAAAACCAAGCAAAATAATACAAAGATGCTGTAAGGCAGTTGAACTATCGCATATTTCTTCGGTATACTCCCCCCCATTTTTTCGCAAAAGATCCTCCGTTTTTTCTTCCACAAATTCTTGAAAAAATTTAAGATGGGCAAAGGGTCCGCCTAAAGCACATTTCGGCTTATTGCTTCCTTTCCTTTTCTCATCCAAATAAGGCAAAACCACACGACGCAAAACAAGATTCCTCGACTGCAAAGAAATCGGACAATAATTATCCCAATCCATTACTTCAATTCTTCTCCTTAAAAGCTCCAAATTATCGCCAAAATCCCCATCCAATTTAAGAACCTTCGCAATTTGCCTAAGAGGCTTCATAAGCTTAAATTTTTGTTCCTCCGGCTCAACCATTCCCTCTCCAGCAAACCTAGGATTATCAAGTTCTTCAAAATAAAATTCCTCTGCAAAATCCATCATATCAATCCACCATGGATCATAAAGAAGTTCCTTTCGTTCAGGATCAAAAAGCACATACAAATCTGAAATCATCAATAAAACTTCAGTCATAATCTTTCTCTCATATTTATTTGCCAAATGACAAACAACGCCGCCAAAATATAATCCCTCAAAAAGCCATCTAAGCCTTTCTTTTGGCCCAGCTCCAGATTCCCTAAAAAACACCGGCATAAGATCTTCAATAACAACTCTAAGCTGTGGAGAAAGCTTTAAAGTATCCTCAAGTTCAGCACATTTTTCACCCACTCTTTTTTCAAAATCCCCACCATCACTATTCCCAATTTTATTTTTTGCTACAACAATTTCACCAAGCTCGACAGACCAAGTACATTTTTTCACAAGAAAAGCAGTAGTCAAATAGACCGCTTTAGGATCAGAAAAATCAAGTTTATCAGACCCCCCCTCAAGCCCCAACAAAGTTGCAAAATATTTTCTTAAACGATCTTCTCCTCCACGTTCCAAAACTTCAATAACAGATTTATAAACATGCGAAATATTCGCAGAAACAGCCAAAGAACCTGTTTGTTCCGGAGTATTTCCAGCAGACGCCAATCCATACGGCGAAGGATATTTATCAGGAAAAATTCTTGGAGCATCCACTTTTCCAACTTCAATTTTTCCTCTCCAATCAGCGCATCCAAGCCTCTCACCATATTTTTCTTTTAAATATTTTACAACTTGCGCGCTTCTTTCTTCACTTCTTCCATGCGCAATTTTCGTACCGTCATTCGACAAAATAAAAGCCAAATGTAAAACTTCATATTCCATCAAAGAATATGCCTCTTCAATTTTTTCCGCAGGCACATCGGAAAATTTTGCATACTGTAAATTTTCGCCCTTTGCACTTGGCGGAACAATTTTCCAAATTTTTTCCTGAATAAAATTATCTTCTCTTAAAATTTTTCCAATTTCATGAGTCAAAAAATCAAAATTTTCTCTGTTCCCTTTTACAATAGAAGAGGCACGAGTCACCCCAACATCTCCACCTTGACTCATTGCAACACCTTTAAGCCTAACCTCCATTTCCTCAAGTGCAAGGTCAAAAGCCGCTTTATCCACACCACTACGCCCCAAATTTTGAACATCAAAAATAACCAAATCACCGCCATCTTTCAAACAATCTACATATCTCAAAAGATCTATTGAAATCATAAGCCTCTCCCCCGCCTGAGATGAAGAAATTCCACCGCTTAAACCAACAATAAAATATTTCCTATTTTTAGAAATTTTTTCAGCACCGGAATCAATTCCGGAAATATCGTCTTTATCTGAGCAATCAGGCCTTCCCATATCAATTTGTTTAGCAAAGACGACATTTTACCATAAAAACGAAAATAATCAAGCGCTCCACGATCACTTTCAACGAAAACCCTATTCTGATATAATTCCACTCGAAAATTATTCGACAAATAACAAAAAAATTAAATGTTGGACGAAATTTACATCGGAAAAAATTCAGAACCATTTTTGAGAAATCTTGTTCAAAGACCAAACGCAAATTTAAAAAGATTAATAAAAAAAGAAGGATCTCTGGACAAAAATCTTACAACAAAATCTCGCGCAGAAGTTTTCGCGTCACTCGATAAAAGCGCTTGTGGAATAGGTTTAACAGGTGGCGGAGATTGCGCGGGAATTGCAGATTTACTTTCATCACTCGGATTAAATTTGGATCCAAAATTAACAATGCTCGGAATAAAAAACGCAGGTGCCGGACTGATTGTTGATCCAAAAGATTTCGAAAATCAATTAATAATTGTAGACACATTACTCGCTGAAGATTTCAAAGGCCAATCATCTACCCCGCTGCGTTCTGCCCGAGTTAATGCGCTAAAAGAGAATCCGGAAAATACAAAAGCAAATATTTCTCCATACAAATTTGTATACGGAACAGGCGGCGATGATCATTTGGGATTACTTTCAGAAATAGCAAAAACATTTCCACAAAAAACAGTTGTTGGAACTTTCAAAAGTATTGACGGCGACGGATGCATCAACGGGAAACCCGCACAGATGCTGGGATTTAAAACTGCGATGAAAAAATATCAGGAAGATTTTTGGGCAATTGTTCAAAACGCATACACTCATAATCAAACACATGTAGTTGAATTTTTCGGCAGGAAATCAGGTAAACTGCCATTTGAATCGACAAGAAAATTCCCAAATAATTTTGAAAATTTACAACGCGAAGAAAAAAGAAAAATTGAAGAATTCCGTGACGGAATAATTATTTTGGTTCCAGAAAAACCAACATCACTCAAAAAAATTGCAGAAGAAGTTAAAAAAATAAAAGACCGCGAAGGATTTTGCGTAGTTGCGGTAGCGGAAGGATTTGTTCCTACAGACCTTGAAGAAAACGCACAAACAAGCGAAAAACAAAACATCGATTCTTTTGGAAATATCGCAAATCTTTCCGGAATTCGTCACGTAATTATTTCCGCAATTCAAAAATTTGCAGGAATAAAAAAAGTAAATGAACTTTTAGAAAATTACACAGCACGCGGAGCAACGCCAACAAAATATGACAACGTGATGGGAGAAAAAATCGGAAAACAAATGGCAAAATTGATAAACGAAGGAACAACAGGAGGCCATGCAGTAGTCTATTTTGAAGGAGCAGATGCGGAGAAAGAAGAACCGCAAATAGTTCCATTAACAAATGTAAGCAACGAAAACACTCTGAAAAACACAGGGTTATACAACGACAAAATGTTAAGAGAAAACGGAGTCTTCTGGTAGAATAAAAAAAATAACCATAAAAATATGTGCTTTTCAGCCGAGGCAAGTTTCATTACCAGCGGCGTAACAGCAATAGCAGGAGTAGCCGCAATCTCACAAGTAAAAAATAAAAATGAATTACCGCTCGCAATAACTCCGCTTTTATTTTCATTACAACAACTTGTAGAGGGCTTACAATGGATCAGCGACAAGCCAAGCATTGCGAGTCTGGTGTTGGGATATATTTTTCTGTTTTTTGCCTTTACCATTTGGCCAACTTACATTCCTTTTGCAGTATACAAAGCGGAAAAAGATGAAAACCGCAAAGCAACAATGAAATATTTGCTAGCATTAGGTTTCTTGGTTTCAACAGCTCTAATAATGTTTTTAATAATATCCCCTCTTTCAATTTCGACATGCAGTCAGTCAATAAAATACGATGTAGATATAATCTATCCGACATGGAGAATAATTCCTTATGTAATTGCGACATGCGGAAGCTGTTTGCTTTCAAGCCACAAATACCTAAAAATTCTTGGAGTAGCTACACTCATCGCATTATTCGCATCATGGAGTTTTTACTCAAACACATTCGGGTCAGTATGGTGCTTCTTCTGCGCCGCATTAAGCGCAATAATCTACATGCATTTTCATGACAAAAATTAGAACCGGCATTATTCTTTTAAAATCTTGCAATTCATACCATTTTAGTATAGTATGAAATCTCAAAACATTTAACAATAAAAATATGACACACTATGTTTGCACCGGAGAATGTAAAGGAGTTTCTGAAAAACCGGTATCATGCGGCGATGAATCTTGTTCTCTACACAATCATCCATTGATTGAATGTAATTGTGAAGATGGAAGCCACAAAGAAACAACAAAAGAATAAAAACAAAATGCAAATTACCAGCGCATCTTTCGAAAATAACGGGATACTGCCTACAAAATACACATGCGAAGGAAAAAATATAAATCCGCCACTTGAGATTTCAGGCACTCCTGAAAACACAAAATCCCTCGTCTTGATTTGTGACGATCCGGACGCAGTTTCTGGAATCTTTACACATTGGACTGTTTGGAACATAAGTCCAAAAACAACAGAAATAAAAGAAAACAGTATTCCGTTAAATGCGATACAAGGCACAACAAGCTTCGGAAAAACAGGCTATGGAAGCCCGTGTCCGCCAAAAAACACGGGGAAACACAGATACACTTTCAAAATATATGCGATAGATAAAACCTTGGACATACCGGCTTCAACAACAGCTGAAACGCTATACAAAACAATCGAAAATTCCATCATCGACAAAGCAGAAACAATAGGGATTTATTCAAGATAAACAATCCTTCAAATTTGCAAACATTTTATTTTGCAGTACAATAAATACAATTACTTAATAACAAATGTAACAAGTATGAACAAACCAAAAAAATTGATTTTGGGGATATTTGTCGCAGTAGCCATTATAGCAGTGGCGGGCTTCGCTTTATTTTCGGAAAATTCAGGAATTTTCCAAGGCAGGATGCAACGAGTGACAAAAGATCCACAAACTTCAAGACCTGTAATGGAAACTTCACATCAAAAAGCGTTAAACGCATTTCAAACAGGATTAAAATGGGAAAGTACAGATTTTTTCAAAACTGATTGGGCAAAACCGGAAACATTCTGCCCGGGTTCAGGAAAAGATTGCGTAGTTTCAGGAGCAGGATTTGAACAAGATCCAAAAACCGGAGATTTCAAAGCAACATACAAAATTTATCTGACCGACGAAGCAAAAAAAGCACTTGCGAGCACGATCGACGACAAATTTTATTTTAAATTTGTATATAAACCATATTGGGGTGCAAACGCAGAAAGCTTAATACAAAGCAGTGAAATAGGTTTCAAAGTTGAAAACGGCAAACTAGTTGCAGGAAATTCCACAAAAAACGAAAACGTCTACTTCGACAAAGACGGAAATATAATTGTAAAAGTAGTATTGCCTTGGCCTGGACTTGCAATTAACTCAGAATTAACAAAATACGGTGAAGGAAACTGGGGTAAATATGATATCGACATGTATTTCTATGACAAAACAGATTCAACACAAATAGCAATAAGCTCAAAATATGTAGTAAAACAATTGGCAAGACCAAACCTAAGAGTCAAAAACTCAGGTAGTGGTTGCGTTATTGGCGCATATCATGATTTTACAGTCGTAAACGACGGAGGACTTTTACCTCTAGATGCATATAACAGAATCCTTTTCTATCTCTCTGGTGGAGATGCAATAAAACTTGATAAAGCATTCGGTGATGCGACACCGGTAATGACACCAGGAGGAAGCACAGACTGGGAATGCTATAACGCAGGATATGGAACAAATATTTGGCTAGTAAGAGACACCATAAAAGGAGACACAACGATATTTAACGAAAAAATTAAAAATTAAATAAAGCAATAAAAGAGTCCCAATTAAAAACTGGGGCTCTTTTTAAAATCTTAAAATCAAGCCTGCTTAGTATCCCACTCCGTCTTAACGCCATATTGATCTTTATCATCAACAATATCATTTTGACTCCATTCATTCACCCAATCTTCAACATTAAAAATCTTAGTTCCACCATCTTTAAGAGAACAAATCACTCTATTAAGGCCACAATTTATAAGCATTTTTTTGCAAATAAAGCATGGAAAAGCGTCCAAAAGCTCAGTGCTATCCCCCTGCACTTTTCCAAAAATATACATATCGCCGCCAAGAAGACTTGTCCCACTTCTCGCCGCATTTATAATTGCATTTTGCTCGGCATGGACACTTCTGCACATTTCATAACGATGCCCCGATGGAATTCCAAGTTTTTTTCTCAAACAAAAACCATGATCCATAGAGCTCTTTGTCCCCCTAGGTGAGCCAACATATCCCGTTGCGACAACTTGATCATCGCGAATAATTACAGCCCCGATTTCAACTTTTGTACAAGTCCCACGCCTCGAAACGCTCTTCGCCAAATCCATATAATATTCATTTTTTGAAGGTCTTTTGTAATCCATAAAATTTAAATTAAAAACTTTTGAAAATTATTTAACACCGTTATACCACTTCAAAAAACCACTGCTAAGCTCCTGAAGCGTTCCATTATTTTCAATCATAACATCAACTTTTTGAAGACATTTAGCAACTTGTTGGCCATCCTGCGGCTCTCCAACTCCCAATTCCCTATCAATTTTACGTACGATTTCATCGCGCGTTTTTGCATCACTTTCTCTAGCGCGACTTAAAATCCGACTAATCAAAAGTTCTTTTTC
>Ga0172379_10000767_pt1 | contig 75244 bp, 78 predicted proteins | sample GrowelOW334metaG_FD_119756 | JGI IMG/M metagenome (GOLD analysis project Ga0172379, IMG submission 119756) | Groundwater microbial communities from an aquifer near a municipal landfill in Southern Ontario, Canada - Groundwater well OW334 metaG | ecosystem: Environmental > Aquatic > Deep...
AATAACGAGTATAGTATATCATTTTTTGGCTATTTTTGCAACAAATTACTCAAAAGGGCATTGACAAAATGCTGTTTTAGGTATATACTAGCATGTTTCACAATGGCTGATTCTGCAAGAATCCGCCCAAACCTCACTCGGCAACGAGTGGAAACTGCAACCGGAGGAGAATCCGATGAAACGCACACTGCTCATTTACATCCTGGCCATTCTGGCCATCGCCACCCTTACCACCCTCTCCGGCTGCGGTGCTCCCTACATCAACACGTGGACGGCCCCCAACGGGACCTACCACGCCGACATGGGAACGTATCGCCAGTCGCGCAACGCCAAGCTCCTCGTCCACTACGACGGTGCGATCTGGCACAACATCGCCAGGAAGGACTGCGCGGACAACAAGAAGCCGTACATCCTCCGCAAGACCGACACCGAATTCATGGTGGAGGTCGGACACCCGAAGAAGTTCGTCGGTACTGTGATCTCGGTGGAGGTCTGGCTCGATGACATCGGCCCGATCCAGGCGCAGGGACGATCGGACGGGAAGTACTACTTCACCGTCAGCACCCGCGATTCGCGAGTGAGTGGCCTCTGGGCTCGTTTCGACGGCCTGTCGCCCGGCTATCACGTCATCACCGCCAGGATTGCCTGGCAGCACACGCGCGGGCCCTACTACGATGGTCCGGCGAGCGAAGATTTCGTGCAGATCGTCGAAGGTTGGGTCGAATTCGACCCGTGGCACATTCGTTGATCGCTGAGAAGCGGTCGTGGATATCGGGGGAGCTTGTAACATCCGTTGCAAGCTCCCCCACCCCTTTCTTAAAATATTACTGACTTAAAATGAATGTCAGTTTTTTTGTATTCTAATTTGACTATTATCAAAAAATGAATGAACATTGAAGTAGTGATGGATCCTCGAGCAGGAGGAAACCCATGTTAGTACCAATCATTCTAATCCTCGTGCTTGCCGCAATCCCCGCCAGGATTTTCTGGCGACACTTCAGCGAGTTGTCGCCGGAAGATCAACAAACCGTCCTTCGCGAAATCAGCGAAGACAATGCTACTCACAGCACATTCCTCTGAAGGATGATCCGCAATCGTTTCATCCTTTTTTATTTTCATCTTGCCAAAATTACAAAAGTGTGCTACAATATAATCATATTAAAATAAAAATCATATGAATCCCGTTAGAAATCGAAGTCTTAGCGGGATGGTGGTTGAAATTAGTTTAACAAACATAAAAATTAATTTCTAACGGGATGAATATCCACGAGATAAAAACAAAAAACCTCCGCTGGATTAATGTTGTTAATCCGGCCCAGGAAGAGATCGATTACCTGCGCGATCAGTTCGGTTTTCATCCGCTGGCATTGGAAGATTGTATTACACCGACCCATCGATCAAAGATTGACGATTATGAGAAGTACTACTTCATGGTGCTTCTTTTTCCTTTATACGACAAAAAAGCGCGTCAAATCAGACCGGCAGAAGTCCACTTTTTTATCAGTAATGACTATATTGTCACAATTCACAACAATGAACTCCCTCCCCTAGTCGAATCTTTCCGGGTTTGTCAGACTAACCAGGAAACCAGAAAAAAGCATTTTGATCAATCGGTGGAAATGTTACTTTACTATATTTTGGAAAAATTACTGCTGTCCATACATCCGATGCTTGACCATATCAGTCTGGATATTGATAACAGTGAAAAAGAGATATTTTCCGGCAATGAAAAAAAGATGGTGGAGGAAATATTGATTATCCGGCGCAGTATTACTGATTTCAGAAAAATCATGCAGGTCCACAAAAATACCCTGCAAAAACTGACCGCCTGGCTTCAGGCCAACGAAAGCTATGCCATAACCAAAAATGATGACATGCACTACAGTAATCTGATCGACCATACCAAGGAATTCTGGGATGCCCTGGGCGGATACAAAGAAGCGGTTGAAACATTGCAGGATACAAATGAATCCCTGATTTCGCACCGGATTAATGATATTATGAAAACACTGACTATTATTTCTCTGACGATTTTTCCTGTTGGCATAATAGCCGGTTTCTTCGGGATGAACATGAAAAATATTCCATTTGATCATAATCCATATGGATTTTGGATCATGGTGGCAATCAGTATCGCAGTAATGGCTTCAGTCGCCCTGTACGTTAAAAAAAAGAAATGGCTTTAAATCTTTTATTAATTCAAATTATTATTTAAATACTATGGTAAATACAAATCAAACACAAACCATAACCAAGCAAAAAACATCCGAGCAGCTTTCGATGAAAGTTGATCAGATCATTACTTTGCTGACTTTTACCGCTGTCGCCGCATCATTTTTTGCCGCGGCAATCATTCTGACTTCATATAACATAGCTAAGTAATTACAAAGATTTTTAATATGGCCTCAGATCCAATATATTTTTTCATTGCGATTATCATAATCGTCTCCATCGGTCTTTTCCTATGGTATGGCAGACAAAGAAGCCAGGAAAAGAACGGATCAATTCTAGCAAAGTATTCGCGCGATCTCACTGCCCTAGCCGAGAACGGCAAGCTTGATCCGGTAATCGGCCGTTATCATGAGTTAAAACGCGTTATCCAAATTCTATCCAGACGTACAAAAAACAATCCAGTATTGATTGGACCGTCCGGCGTGGGCAAGACCGCGATTGTGGAAGAATTAGCCAATGAAATAAGAAATAACAATGTCCCCAGCTCACTGAAAAATAAGCGCGTTTTAGCTTTGGATCTGTCCGGATTGGTTGCTGGTACAAAATACCGCGGTGAATTTGAACAGCGCTTAAAAGGAATTGTCGACGAAATAAAAGACGCGGAACGCAACATTATTCTCTTTATAGACGAACTGCAGACGCTGGCAGAAGCCGGCGAAGCAACCGGCGCCATCGACGCGTCTGATATCCTGAAACCGGCACTGGCACGGGGTGAACTGCAAGCGGTTGGTGCAACTACCGAAGAAGAGTACATAAAATATATTAAAACAGACCCAACATTAGAAAGACGCTTCCAGCCGGTGATGGTCAATGAACCAAGCATCAATGACACACTGATGATACTGAAGGGAATCAGAGGTAACTATGAAACGCATCACAATGTAAAAATTACGGACGAAGCAGTCGAAGCGGCTGTAGATCTGGCGGATGAATACCTGAAAGACCGGTTCTTCCCGGATAAAGCGATTGATATTATGGACGAGGCGGCCGCTAAAGTGCGCCTGTCAGCAATAACTAATCCGATCGAAGGTGAAAAATTGCCGGAAGTGACCGCGGAAGATGTCAAGGAAGTGATTAATGAATGGACCAACGAACTGATTACCTATAAAGCGAACGGGAGTAATTCTGAACAATCAAAAAAATGAAGCTAAGGCTTTTTAATACACTTTCCAGAAAAAAAGAAACCTTCAAACCTCTGAAAGATTCAGAGGTCGGTTTATATACCTGCGGTCCGACGGTATATAATTATGCACATATCGGAAACCTAAGAACTTATGTGTTTGAAGATATTCTGCGAAGAACGCTGGAGTATAACAGGTTTAAGGTAAAGCATGTCATGAATATCACCGACGTCGGACACCTGGTTTCGGATGCGGACACTGGAGAGGATAAAATGGAAAAACGGGCGAAGCTGGAAAAAAAGACCGTCTGGGAAATAGCAGAGCATTACACCACGGCATTTAAAAGCAACATGTCAGATCTGAACATTACAGAACCCGTAATCTGGTGCAAGGCCACTGACCATATTAAAGAACAGATTGATCTGATAAAAAAACTGGAAGAAAAGGAATTTACCTATACTATTGACGACGGGGTCTATTTTGATACAAGCAAATTTGATAGTTACGGACAAATGGCCCGGCTCGATATTAAAGCACAAAAGGCCGGTGCCAGAGTGGCAGTCGCGGAAGGCAAAAAAAGCCCGAACGATTTTGCCTTATGGAAATTTTCACCGGACCCTGCCAAAGGCGAGCCGAAACGCCAGATGGAATGGGAATCACCATGGGGAATTGGTTTCCCCGGCTGGCATCTGGAATGCTCCGCAATGGCCGTAAAATATCTGGGACAGCCTTTTGATATTCATTGCGGGGGCGTGGATCATATCCCTGTTCACCATACCAATGAAATTGCACAAAGCGAAGCGGCAAATGAAAGAAAACTGGCCAATTACTGGCTGCATGGCGAATTTCTGATTCTGAAGGACGAAAAAATGGCCAAGTCAAAAGGTAATTTTATTACTTTAGAAACTTTGAAAGAAAAAGGAATCAATCCCCTGTCCTTACGCTATTTACTACTAACCACCCATTACCGTTCCAAACTTATTTTCAACTGGACAAACCTGGAAGGTGCCAACACCGCGCTTGATTCTATTTACCGGCAAATGGCAGAACTGAACGGTTCCAGCCCAGTAGTCAATGAGGGTTTTAAAGAGCAATTTGAAGATGCAATTAATGATGATCTGAACATGCCAAAAGCACTGGCACTGGTCTGGAAAATTTTTAAAGGAAGCCTCCCGGCAGGTGCAAAAAAGGGGACGTTACTGGAATTTGATAAAGTACTTGGGTTAGGTCTTGATAAACTAGACCAAATTGAAGAGACGCCAAAGCTCGTCAAAAATCTGGCAACTAAAAGGGAGCACGCACGTATAGCCAAAGATTTTACGGAAGCGGATAAATTAAGAGCGGAAATTGAAGCTGCAGGATATATTGTCACTGACACGGCTTTGGGGCCAAAGATTTCTAAAAAGAACTAATGCTATTACTCGATCTGGATCAGCTAATTTTCGAAAAGATTTATCAGGCTATTCCTCATAACCTGTTTTTTGATTGGTTTTTTCTGTTACTTACCACAATTGCCCATCCGAAAATAATCTGGTTTCCTTTAATCATCCTGTTTCTAATATTTTATAAACAACATAAAGGCTGGATGTTCTTTGAATCCGCGATCGCCATCGGTATCGGTGTCGTAGTGAATGAATATATTATTAAAAATATTTTTGCACGCTTAAGACCTTTTGAATTCTACGACTGGGTCACCACCATCGACCACACTGCCACCGGATATTCCTTTCCGTCGAGCCACGCACTGGTCGCGTTCAGTTTTGCAGTTGTGGTAATTCTGAACACAAAGCAAAAATGGCTGCATAATTTATTGATTGTTATTGCCGTTTTGGTTTGCCTTTCCCGTATCTATTTGGGAGTACATTTCCCCGGTGATGTAATTGCTGGAGCCATAATCGGTACTCTACTGGGCTGGTTGTCCTCAACATTTCTGCCACGCTTTTATAAAGCTTTATTCCACAAACAAATATAATCCTGTCAAACAAAAAACCCGCACTAATCAAGCCGGATTTTTTTATATTCTAAATATCGTATTTATATCTTTTCTTCGCAGCCGCTCCGCCTTTGATCATGATCATCAGCAGTATCGGCGCCAAGACCCAGATAAACTGACTGATTTCCAAAGTAAATAATGTCTTAGTCAACGGAGCTAATCCATCTAGTGCCGATTTCGGCAGGAATGACAGGGTGATACTGATCAAAAGTCCGACGTGCATAATACTGAAAACAATTACTTGCCACCATTTTCCCCGTTCATCTGAACTGGCGACGGTAGAGATTAATGCAGACCGGGAAAGCATAAAAAATAATGCAACAAAAACAGCTACAAAGGCTGTTATTTTAACCACAAAGAATTGATTCACACCGATCTCGCCGGTAGTATCCCCCAAAAACGGGGCGGTATTGATTACGGCCATGGCCATATAGATACTGATCAGGATTACGATGATCCGATCACGACCCAGTGACATGCCATACAGCAGAGCAGCGATGACAAAAAACAGGATAATAAAGAGGTCCCAGGTTGGTTCTGACCAGTCAAAATTCGCTACCCATGAACCGGTGTCTGCTACAACTGTTGCGAAAAACATTGTATTACTCCCCCTTTTGTTTTATTTTAGCTGATTACTTTGTAAGTATAACACAAAAACAATAAATAGGCAATCGCGATACCTATATTACTGTGGATAAACTGAATTAATCCAGTTTTTGCAGATTTTCCAGCAATTCACGCTGTTTTCGGGACAATTTTTCCGGTGTTTTAACAATTACTTCAACCAGTTGGTCGCCTCTACCACGGGCATTTAAGTGCGGGATTCCCTTATCTTTAATTTTGAAAACTTTGCCGGATTGCGTTCCTGCCGGAATTTTTAATTGGCCTTCACCGTCCAATGTATTTACGGCAATTTTATCCCCCAATGCCGCCTGCGCAAAACTGATTTCCGACACGGAAAAAACATTGTCGCCGTCCCGCTGAAATTCATGATGTGGCATTACCCGGATAGCAACATATAAATCCCCCGCCTGGTTTCCGCGCTGACCTGCTTCCCCTTCGCCAGAAAGGCGGATGGACTGCCCGTTATTTATTCCTGCAGGTATTTTTATCTTAATGCGTTTACTAGCACGTTCTACGCCAGTGCCTCTGCAGTTTGTACATTTGTCTTTAATGGTTTTTCCTTCGCCTTTGCATTCCGGACACACACCGCGGGTTCGGATCTGGCCTAATATAGTTCTCTGCAACTGATCCACCTGACCGGAACCTTTGCACATCGGACATTCCACAATCCCGCTGGAGCTTTCCGCTCCGGAACCGCTGCATTTTTCACAAGATATAGTTTTATATAGCTCCACGGTTTTTTCCGCACCGAACGCCGCTTCTTCAAAAGATACCTGCATTTCTGTTTCAATATCCATGCCTCGCTGCTGGCGCGCGCTGGCTCTGGAACGGCCTCCGCCGAAGAAGTCGCCGAAGATATCGCCCAGATCGCCAAAGTCAAAATTAATCCCGTCCGCTCCGCCGAACCCCGCCTGCCGGGGATCAAATCCGGCGCCACCACCAAATCCGCCTTGTTGGTCAAAGGCAGATCCAAATTGGTCGTACTGTTTACGCTTATCTTCCTTGGACAGCACTTGGTAAGCCTGGTTTAATTCCTTAAACTTAGCTTCATCACCGGTATTTTTGTCCGGATGATACTGGTGCGCTTTTTTCCGGAATGCTTTTTTTATTTCATCCTGTGAAGCGTCTTTCGCTACGCCTAAAATCTCATAGTAATCTGTTGCCATAATCCTTTCTTCCTATTCTCCCATTATTAAAACATCAACATCTTTCTTTTCCTGCGTGACCCGCACGAATTTGACTGCAAATAGAATCATGAAAATCAAGGATGTAAACGAATTGATTAAAGTCAGAAAAACAAATCCAAATAAATTTAAGGCAAAAAACAAGCTTAATGCCAGAAGCGGCGTGATAAAATCCTCATATGGCCCCAGAAACTGGAACGCATATTTACGGATGATCTTGGCCATCACTTCCGACAACTTATCAGAACCTTCCGCCTCAATACCGATGCTTTTGATGAACTCATCGCGAGCCCCGGTAATCTGTTCCTGAAATATACTTTGGACAAATGCAGATGATACTAAAGTATCCGCAGATAATGTTTCACTATACAGATTGTCACGTATTTCCGGCGGTAGGGCGTTAATATCCACTTCACCGCTCTGAACCTTGTTCCGCAGGTCGTCAATTAGCGCCTGTCCTTCCTCAACCTTCGGGTTGTTAAACGAATCTTCCAGCTCCTCATTCAGCTGACCGCTGATATCCTCCACTACGCCGGCGCTGATTTCAAAGATAAACTGATCCAGCGTTTTATCCGGATCATAACCCTTGATTTGGGTGGGAATAATTTCGTTGGATATATTGGTAGTGCTTATAATCAGGGAATCTATTGCTTGCCGTCCGTTATCCCGATCCTGGGTCGTAGTCACGAAATAGTAAAGCATGGAAATAGATAGTGCCATTGCCAGCACCACCCCACCGATTCCCCAGTGCATAATCTTGTACAAAGAAAACTTGATTCTTCCTTTCACCTCGTTGTGCGTCCGGTGCGCGTAATACACGAAGATTATTATCTGCAAAAGGGAAATAATCAGGAGCCATGGTGAAAAAGGGAAAAAGAAGAGCATCGGCATGCTGGAGAGAATCCAGATCGGCAGTTGGATTACTTCTTTCTTCACTACAATCGCGGTTGTACTTACCAAAGCCAGATAAAAACAAAAAGCAATTACTGGGAAAATCAGCCGAAGCAACATCTGCCAGATGGAGAGGTTCTGTCCGGACCATTCCAGATTGAAAACCGTCGACAAAGCATACCAAGCCAGCACGCTGGCCAGTACGGTCAGCACGCCTAAAATAGCTATTTTAGTATTCTTGGTCATGGTTTTGTTTTATTTAATTATGCTTTGAAACCAACTTCATCCGCCGGAGCATCCGTAACATCTATTGTACCAAAATTTGTCTCATAACGCTTGACATTATCCTGCAGTGCCAAAAGAACGCGCTTCATGTGGCCCGGTGAGGTTTTTACCCGGTTGGTAACCACGCCCACGCCTTCCGCCTGGTGGATGTTGATAAAATCAATCGTAAACTCGTCTTTGGTATGCATGACGCGCATGCTGTTCGCATAGTTCGATCCGGCTAAAATACTTTCCGGGATCTTAATCTGCATTTGTCGCTGTTGCCCTTGTGGGGGCTGTTGGCTTTGTTGTTGTGGCATATTTATTATTAATTAATTAAAAGTTTCTTTCTTTATTTGTTCTAATACATCTTCTCTATACTTTATATTTCGTTCGTACTCAGTCAATAATATCTCAGGATATGTTGCTGCTATCTTTATGAAATTTTTCTTGTTCGCTTCCATACAATTATCAAAATATTTACCTTTTTCATTATCTCCCAATCCTTTTATCTCACTATTAATTCTACTTATATACTCAATATATCTCATTGACAACACATCTGAATTATCAACTAGCGATTCGGCACAAATGGGAATTAGGGTTGGAATAACCTTAAATTTTTCTTCTTTATTTACTACCTCTGAATAAAACATTAGTGACCTAGGAAGATGATAAAAGTTTGTCAGTAAACCCACTTTTTTTCCTATTAAGTCTTTATAATATTCATTAAATACAGCAATGAAATTGTGGTGAGAACATGGTAAGGATAGACGCTTTATTATATTTATCTTCTCATTTCTATTCTTTAAAAAATTTGCCATATCATCAACCTTTTTTGATTGACTTGAATTTTGATCATATCCACCAACTAATATGAACTCCGTATTTTTGTTAACTTCTGAAAGTTTAAGTGCTGCTTCCATTCTCGTTTGCCCACCCAAATATTGCCCTTTCTCAAATTCAGTAAATTTGCAATCAGTGTCTACAACACTAGGATTTAGAACAATTATGAAATCATATTTATTCGGTTGATCTGACATGAGTTTTGTAATAACTAGTTAATTATGACTTACAGCAGAGCAAGCTCTGCACCTACATTTATTTTAGATCAAATATCGAAATATCTGGACGTAGGTGGCGAGCTTGCTCGCCTGATTACTTTTTCTCAATCTCACCCATATCTATTCGCTCTTTCTCAGAATTGTTAATTACATATTCACGAACTTCTTTGCATCTAAAACAGCTTGCTCTAATTCATTTGCAACTTGGTCAATTATTTGAGGGCATTTTGAATCTAAGAATTCCTGATGATATTCTGGCAAAACTTCTTTTGTATAATCAAAGCTCCTTAATGCTTTAACACTATTTTCTACCAATTCAATATATTCTGATGCTGAAACGGAATCCTTTTTTAAGTGTAATTGGGAAAGCAATCGTTGTAGCTGCGGTTCGTGCCATTCAATTCCATCTACTTGAAAACCAACAGTTGCACCATATCCTAACCATTTTACACCACTGCTAAACATGACGTATTCATACATTTTTGCGATACTACTATAAAGACAGCCTTTTATAGTATCTTCATTTGATGATTCACTAGATTTCGGACCATCTTCTATTGACATAATATTACTTATCCGCACTTGCGGAAATTAATTATTTTACTTGCAGCGTTAGGCGAAAATGCCCACCCACACAGTCATTCCCGACCTGATCGGGAATCCATAAATCGTCTTGTTACAAGATACTGGATTCCCGTCTCCACGGGAATGACCGGTGATAGGAAGGTGCGACGTCGACGTCGCACCTTCCTGGTTAATTACTTTTTGTCTTCCTTCTTCTCCTCCTGCGCTTTGGCTTCGGAGGACTTGTCTTCCGTAAATTCGCCTTCTACCGGCTCTTTATCTCCCTCTTTTTTCTCACCGGCTTTGGCGGCATCAGCTTTCTTTGCCGCTTCTTCCTTCTGCTGTGCTTCATACATAGCCTGCCCGATTTTCTGGGCAGCTGTTGATAGCTCTTCGGTGGCTTTTTTGATTGCCTCCACGTCGTCTTTATCTTTTACATCATTGACCGCTTTGACCCTTTCTTCCACGGATTTCTTGTCCTCTTCTTTAATCTTATCTCCGCCTTCTTTGATCGCTTTTTCGGAAGTGATCACCATGGTTTCCGCCATGTTGCGGGCTTCGATCAGATTTTTCTTTTTCTTATCTTCTTCAGCGTGGATTTCCGCGTCTTTCTTCATCTTTTCCACTTCCTCATCAGACAATCCGGAAGAAGCTTCAATGCGGATGCTTTGTTCTTTGTTGGTTGCTTTGTCCTTCGCTTTCACGCTGAGGATTCCATTGGCATCAATATCAAATCCTACTTCTACCTGCGGGATTCCGCGTGGTGACGGAGGGATGCCATCCAGAATAAATCTACCCAGTGACTTATTATCTGCCGCCATTTCTCTTTCTCCCTGCAAGACGTGAATCTCTACCGATGTCTGATTGTCAGCAGCAGTTGAGAATACTTGGCTTTTAGATGCTGGGATGGTGGTGTTCTTTTCAATTAATGGCGTGCGTACTCCGCCCAGTGTTTCAATACCTAGTGTTAGCGGGGTAACGTCCAAAAGTAGAACGTCTTTTACTTCGCCCTGAAGCACACCGGCTTGTACCGCGGCACCGATTGCCACTACTTCATCCGGGTTTACAGATGAGTTCGGTTTTTTACCGAAGAATTCTTCTACTTTCTTCTGTACTAAAGGCATTCTGGTTTGTCCGCCGACTAACACGATTTCATTCATGTCTTTGGCTTCCAAACCGGCATCTTTCAACGCTTTCCGGCAAGGCTCCAATGTCTTTTCCACAAAATCACCGACAATATCTTCCAGTTTGGCGCGGGTCAGTTTCAATACCAGATGTTTCGGGCCGGATTCATCAGTTGTGATGAACGGCTGGTTGATTTCCGTTTCCTGCGTGGATGACAGTTCAATTTTGGCTTTTTCCGCGGCTTCTTTGATTCTCTGCAATGCCAGATTGTCCTTGGACAGGTCGATTCCCTGATCCTTTCTGAATTCGTCCAGTATCCAGTGCATGATGCGCTGGTCAAAGTCATCTCCGCCGAGGTGAGTGTCGCCGTTGGTCGCTTTCACTTCTACAGTGTCATCACCGATTTCCAAAATGGAAATATCAAATGTTCCACCACCCAGATCATAGACTGCGATCTTTTCATCTTTTTTCTTGTTGAACCCGTAGGCAAGTGCCGCCGCGGTCGGTTCGTTGATAATACGTTTCACATCAAACCCGGCAATCTTTCCCGCGTCTTTGGTCGCCTGCCTTTGTGAGTCGTCAAAATATGCCGGCACGGTAATTACCGCTTCGGTTATTTTCTCACCCAGTTTGTCTTCGGCGTCGGCTTTCAGTTTCTGCAGAATCATTGCGGAAACTTCCTGCGGAGTGTGTTGTTTATCGCCCATTTTCACCGTCACACCGTCGTTGTTTTTTTCAATTTTATAAGGCAGTGTTTTTGCGTCATTCTGCACTTCTTCTTCCTCCCACCTTCGTCCGATCAGACGTTTCACAGAAAACACCGTGTTTTCCGGATTGGTTACCGCCTGTCTTTTGGCCAGCTGGCCGACCAGACGTTCACCGCTTTTGGAGATTGCAACCACGGAAGGAGTGGTGCGGTTTCCCTCTTTATTTTCCAGCACTTTCGGCTCGCCTCCCTCGACGATTGCCATTGCTGAGTTGGTGGTACCGAGATCGATACCTAATATCTTTGCCATTTTACTTAATTCCTTTCTTTAATGATTGATAATGTTTAATAAGTTGGTTCTTTTGAACCCGGGGAGCGAAATGTAAATAGATTCTTCGGCTTGACGAGTCCTCGTCTCGCTCAGAATGACATTTCGCTACCCGGAGCCAGAAGCTCCGAGTGATTCCTATTTGAAACCTTTTTTTAATACGTTAACCTTGATTGTTTTCGGCATTACCTGTTCCGCTTTAGGAATAGTAATTTTCAGAATTCCGTTTTCGAAGTCGGCATTGGCTTTATCGCCGTCTACGGCAATCGGCAATGCAACCGCGCGGTGAAATCCGCCGGTTCTGACCTCTTTGCGGTAATATTCCTTTTCATCTACTTCCGACTTCTTTTCCATAGAACCTTCGATGGTTAATACGTCGTTCTCGATGGAAATATTTACCTTTTCCGGATCAACGCCGGCCAAAGGCGTTTCCACAATTACCGAATCCTTCGTCTGATAGACGTCAATCGCCGGAACAAAACCGTTGGACATGCCGGACATGTATTCTTCCATGAACTTGTCCATGTCATCCCAAGGCTGGATCATCGGTCGATATTTCATAATATGCATATATTTATCTCCTTGTTGTTAATTATTATTTTGCTACCTTGACTTTCGCCGGCTGGATTACCCGGCCGTTCATACGAAAGCCAGTTGTTAGTTCTTCCACGATTGTTCCTTTTTCCTGGTCCGATTCTACTTCTTCAATCGCTTCGTGCATTTCCGGGTTGAACTGTTTTCCTTGTGTTTCGATTTCTTCAATTCCCAATCCTTTTAATATATTCTTTAGATTATTCTGGATATGTGTGATTCCGATCAGCCAGTTGGAGCCTTCAATTTCTTTCGGCACGTGCTTCATGGCCTGTTTAAACTGGTCGACGAGCGGGAATATGTCGAGCAACATTCCGGCGTTGGCAAATTCAATCAGTTCTGTCTGTCTTTGCTCCTGTTCTCTTTTGAAATTGATGTAATCCGCCTTGGCGCGTTTCCATCCGTTTAGATACTCTTCTGCCTGGTTTTTCGCGGTTTCCAATTCTTTTTGAATGTCCGTATCCGGTTCCTTTTCCTGTTTCTCGTGTTTATCGTGCTTGTCGTGGTGAGTCATAAATATTAATTACAAATTAGTTATAAGTTCCTGAGTGTATTTGATCAGCGCGCGGTTATGGGAATAATTCATCCGCATCGGGCCGAGGATTGCGATCAAACCTTCGCTATTCCCTCTTTGATATTTGGTTAAAATAGTACTGCACTGCTTACCAAACGGATTTTCTTTACCAAGTAGAATGTGTACATCATTGCTGATATCATTAAAAATTCCCGCCACCGCTTCATCCAGATGATCCACAACTTCGCTTAAGTTATAAATAACATCTAACTCTGCAAATTCCGGTTGACGGAACACGTTGGTCAGTCCGGTATAGTAAATATCTCTCGGTGAAAAACCCACAACCACCGCGCCATTAGAAAGCGCCGCGACTTCTTTCGCCACCTGTTTCACTGCAAATGAATCTTCGTTTTCTGCATTTAACATCTGCTGGAGTTGCATTTTATGCTTTTCGCTCAAATCTTTTTCATCCAGATAATTATCAATAAAAAAGCGATATCCTTTTTCGGTTGGAATGCGTCCGGCTGAAGTATGCGGATGAGTGAGATAACCTTCTTTCTCCAGCTCCATCATTTCGTTGCGAATTGTCGCCGTGGACAGATCAAACCCGCCCTTGCCTACCAGAAGATTGGAACCCACCGGTATGGCGGTTTTAATATGCTGTTTGATAATTGCCGCAAGTAGGGCTTTTTTACGGTCATTTAGCTCCATATTTGATACTTTTTAGCACTCCTTATGGTAGAGTGCTAATTTAGTATAGCATATCAAAAAAAGGGGTCAAGTCCCCTATTTTCGTTAGTTTAGTCATTAGCTACAATAATATAAAAGCATCACTTTCCTTACTTTTTCCTTTTCTTATTTTCCAAGGATTCCATGAAGTGTTCAATGATATCTACCGCACGGTTACCATTGCGATACGATCGGATTGTTTTTTTGAATTTCTCCGCGTTCTTCCGGTATTTATTATGCTTTAATATTTTTTCAATCGCAAACCGGATTTCCGACGGTTTGACGTCCAGCGCATCCTTTAGTAAGGAATTCGGATTCACCCAAGTTGGTTTGATCGGGTTCAGGTTAATGCCGCATTTCAGACGTTCAATCCGCTTGGCGTTATACCACTGACCATAGTTATGCGGAATCACGATACATGGCTTTCCATACTTCAGCGCTTGCATCACCGTACCATGTCCGCCATGGTGGATAACGATATCACTGATCTCACATGCTCTTTGGCCGGGCAAATATGTTTCCACCCATACGTTCTTTGGCAGTTTGCCTATTTTATTCTTATTAAAATTCGGCCCCAGACTGACAATCAACTGATAGTCAGAATCCGCGATTGCTTCAACTGTATTATTGAACATATCCTGGTTATAAATGGTTCCGCCGAGTGAGAGATAAATAATCGGTTTGTTCTTATTCAGCTGTTTAAACCAGGACGGTTCTTTTTTTTCAAAGCCTTTCCAGAGTAACGGTCCGACAAAATACGCGTCATTCGGCAACGGGGAAAGTGAATTGTATTCCGGAACATCCGCTACCAGTTTCAGATCCGCATCGTACTGGGCATAAACAGACGCTTTGGCATACTGGTCGGATACTTTATGAAAAGGCACTTTCATTGCCTGCCGCGAAATAAAATTTACAAAAATCCAGCCGATAAAATAGTAGAACTGGTTTAATAGTTTCTTTTCTGAAAGGTCCAGACCGTTCCCCTTCCAGAATTCTTTGAGGTATATGGAATTGGCAATCGTAATCCATGGAACTTTCTTGATTCTGGTGGAAATACAGGCCGTGGTCCGCTTGTCCGATATTACGACGTTCGGTTTGTATTTGTCGATAATCGACAAATCCTCTTGCACATAATTGGAAAGTAAATCCAGATATTCGTTTTTCTGGGCAAATTTATATTCTTCCGCCACATCAAAACTGGTGGAAGGTGCCAGTGTGTAGGTTCCGTAACCGGCTTTTCTGACAAAATTCCGCTTATCCATACTGACCGCAAAACGGATATGATATTTGGACTTCGGCAGTAAATCCGCGATCGCCAAACAACGGGTGATATGAGCCAGCCCGTCGGAATGCGGAAGAAACAGAATTTTTTTTCTTTTGATCATGATTAATGCGGATATGATTTACCGGACAATTTAGCTATTTCCTGCATAACATCTCCGGTCGCGCTATCCAAAAGTTCCTTGGTAATTTCCTGATTATAATATTTATCCAGTGTAATCGGCATACCGACTTTAATCTTTGCTCTGCCGATTCCCCGGAAGAAATTTTTAAATGAATCTTTCACGGTCGACCCGTGCGGGCCGTCAATCCCAACCGGCACCACCGGCACTCTGTTGATGATGGCCAGTCTGGCTACACCGGTTTTCCCTTTGGCTAATTCTCTGTCAGGATTAGCTTTGCCTTCAGGAAATATACCAACAACCTCGCCTCTTTTCAATACCCCGTCTAATTTTTCCAAGGCACCGGCAGGATTCTTCGGATCAATCGGCACTGCGTCAAAAATCCGATAGTTGCCTGTTTTAGCGATAAAATTGATATGACGGTTGATTGTCTGGATTACCGGCGCCAGCAGAATATACTGGTCAAAATAACTGACATGATTGACAGCAATAATAAACGCGCCGTTCTGCGGGAGGTTCTCACAACCCTCGGGCTTTTTGGTGAACAGATTGGTAATAGAATATATTGGTTTAACAATCCAGGAATTCAGTCGGATTTTCATATTTACAGTTTTAAGGATTTTCTGCGGATATATACGCTCTCAACAATCCCAATCGAAAGCAAGCTCATCATCAGCGAACTTCCTCCGGCACTGATAAAAGGCAAGGGCAGGCCGGCAACCGGCGCCAAGCCCAGATTCATCCCAATATTAATAAACATCTGCACCACAATCATTACCATAATCCCCCAAGCAACATATATACCAAAATCATCCTGCGCGACACGTATGATCTTAATAATCCGCCAAAACAAAAGCCCGAATATGGAAATTACGAAAAAAACACCGATGAATCCCAGTTCCTCCGCGATTACGGCAAAAACAAAATCCGTTTCTTTTGCCGGCAAAAAATTCAAACGGCTCTGCGGACCCAAAGAAAGGCCTCTCCCCCAAAACTGGCCGGAACCGATGGAAATAATTGACTGACTGACATTGTATCCCTGTTTCAGCGGGTCGCGCGTCGGCTGGACGAAATTGAGCACCCGTTCTTTCTGATAATCCGCCAGGAAAAACCAGCTGACAAACATTACCAGAAGCATTGTGCCCAGGATAATTAAGATGTGCGATTTTTTGATCCTGGTCAGCCAGGTCATTCCCGCCCAGATCGAAATAAAAATAATCGCGGATCCCAAATCCGGTTGCATCAGTACCAGTAAAACCGGCAAAGCAATGAATGACGCGCTGATCACAACGTTTTTAAAGGTAAATGGCTCTGATGCTTTATGTGCCAGGTATCTGGCCAGAAAGATAATCATCAGTATCTTTACAACTTCAACCGGCTGGAAAACCTGGCCAAAAAAAGAATACCATCCCTTCGTGCCACGAACGGTAATACCGAAAAACAATACTCCCAACAGAAGCGATACTCCCACCCAATAAATAATATTGGCGTAGCCCCTCAAAAACCGATAATCAAAAAAAGCCAGGCTGAATAAGAAAATTATTCCCAGGCCAAAGGCCACTGACTGCGTGATCAACAGACCGAACGATCCGCCTTCTTGATTTACTGAAATACTGTAAATAGCCAGTAACCCAAATATTACCAGGACAGATACAATAATAAACAGAATCCAGTCAAACTTTTTAAATTGAGCTAAGTATTTATCAAATATCATACCAATCAAAAGAAATAAATCAAACTCTAGAATTCATCCGGTGAATACAGCATTTCCGGATCATAAGCGTTTACTTCCGGCACAATCTTCACATTGGTAATTGATCGGTATTCATCACTCCAGGAAATCCCCAGCTCTTTGGAAGCAAGTGCGCCGAACCGGTCAAATTTTATTTCATTGATTGCAACCGGCCGGTCACCACTGAACAGAACTACCTGAAAATTAACCTGCCAGAAATTATATACCGTATTATTTTTAATGTTTGCACTGACCCTGGTGGAAAACGAAGTGTAAGTACCACGCTCCCCCTGAATCGGCAGATAATCGACTTTGGCGTCATTAATTTCAAAATTAAGCGCGGGTTTTTCCAGCGGGAATTCGATTCTCTTCCAACCCGGATTGTCGATGACCAATTGAGCGGTCGGCTTTTGCGACGTGCTCTTGACCGAATATTTAAAAATGAAGCGCTCTTCCTGCGGCAGTAAAAAGGTATCACCAGTATCCAGATCAACTCCATCCAAGACAAAATGATATTGCAAATTGCCTGCCATCCATTTTGCATTGGGATTTTTCACATCCGCTACCAAATGGTACGTTTGCGTTTGCCCGGGAACCGGCACCATTACCGTACTGACCACTTGAATATTTTGCGGTGCATTTGCCTGTTGATAGGCCGTAAAGTTTATATACGACTGGCTGATTTGACTTGGAATGGCAACATACTTATTCCATGTATAGAGCAGAACAATTGAAGCAAATAAGATATATAAAAAAACTAGCAGATCCGCCACGGCCAACACAATCACCCACCACTTTTTCAGCTGGTAACGGTGGGTAACCCACCAAATGCTTATTTTGAGTTGTTTATCGCTGTATTCCGGCATTAGATTATTCGTTGATATAAAAATACCATAAACGAGCAAAAAAATGAAGCTTATTCAAGTCTTGTGGAAGATATGATATACTTACGTTACAAATCTAATTCTTCAATTCATACATATGTTTGACACCAGTAAAGATATATTATTTCTCGTGATTGCGCTCTGTGTGTTTGTGGTCACAGTATTTTCCGTCTGGATTTTATATTACATTGCACAAATATTGAAATCTTCAAAGGAGATGGTCGTAGAAATAAAAAATAAGGTGGAAGAATTCGGCAATGTATTGAATCTGCTGAAAGATAAAATTACCCACTCCACAACCATGCTGACAACAGTGGTCAAAGGGGTAACTGATTTACTGAACATGTTTAAAGGCAGGGGTTTTAGAAAAAAAGATAGCGAGGAAGATGAATTCGAAGAAGAGGAAGTTCCAGAAAAACCACGTCGCAAAAAGAAATAACGTAATTTAAAATATTAAGCCCTTGAAAATTTAAGGGCTTTTTTGGTGCATTGATTAGGTTGGGAAAAAAGTGTTATAATTTACAACTGAATTAACAAAACATCCAGCATGAGTTTCGTCCACCTCCATACGCACAGCCACTACAGTTTGCTCGACGGTCTGCCAAAAATCGGTGATTTGGTTGCAAGGGCAAAAAAGCTGAATATGAACGCCCTGGCTTTAACCGACCACGGTGTTCTGTATGGCGCGATTGAGTTTTTTCAAAAAGCAACCGAGGCCGGAATCAAACCGATTATCGGTGTGGAAGCCTATGTTGCAAAAAACGGAATGCACAATAAAAGATCCCGGGTTGATGACCGGCCGTATCATTTGATTCTGCTGGCAAAGAACCAGACCGGCTATCAGAATCTGCTCTCTTTGGTAACCAAGGCGCATCTGGAAGGATTTTATTACAAACCGCGCATCGACTGGGAGTTACTGCAACAACATTCCAAAGGATTGATTGCCATGACCGCCTGTTTGCAGGGAGAGATACCGTCCGCCATCAGAAACAGCGACTTGAAACATGCCGAGGAATTGATTAAAAACTATGCCGAGCTCTTTGGCGAAGGAAATTTTTACCTGGAACTGCAGCACCATCCCAGCATTGAACAGCAACACCGGGTGAATGAAGCACTGATTGATCTTGGTAAAAAATTGAAGATCCCGTTGGTCGCGACCAATGACGTGCATTACCTGGAACCGGCAGATGCTTATCCGCAGGACGTGCTTTTGTGTATCCAGATGAAAAGAAAACAGGAAGAGACAGACCGGATTTCCTACGTTGGTGAAGATTTTTCCCTGAAGACGCCGGAACAAATGGCCAGGGATTTCAGCCATGTCCCGGAAGCACTGGAAAATACAGTTAAAATTGCCGAAAAATGCAATTTGGATATCGAATTCGGTAAAATAATGCTCCCCCATTTTGAAACACCGAAAGAAACAAACCCGGACGACTTTTTAAGGGAGCTCTGCTATGAGGGCATTAAAAAGAGATTTGGCATCGATATTCCTTCGGATCCGACAAAGCAGAATATTACGGATGAAAAAACAAGAACGATCATTGACCGGCTGGAGTATGAACTGAAAGTGATCCATAAGACCGGTTTTGCTTCATATTTTTTGATTGTGCAGGATTTTGTTAACTGGGCAAAAAACAGTAAGATCGTAGTCGGCCCGGGCAGAGGTTCGGCGGCCGGAAGTATTGTTTCTTATGTTTTAAATATTACCAACCTCGATCCCCTGCACTATGAACTGATGTTTGAGCGATTTCTAAACCCCGAGAGAATCTCCATGCCGGATATTGATATTGATTTTGCCGATTCCCGCCGGAATGAAGTGATCACCTACGTGGAAGAAAAATACGGCAAAGACCATGTGGCACAGATTATTACTTTCGGAACCATGGCCGCGAGAGCTGCTATTCGGGATGTTGGCAGAGTGCAGGGTTTGCCTTACAATTTTTGTGATCAGGTCGCTAAGATGATCCCGATGTTCATGACGCTGGATGACGCACTGAAAGCCGTACCGGAACTTAAAAGTTTATACACCACCGATACAGAAGCAAAAAAGCTTATTGATACCGCAAAGAAATTAGAAGGTGTAGCCCGCCATACTTCCACCCATGCCTGCGGAATAGTCATTGCCCCTAATCCACTGGAACAGCACGTCCCGACCCAATATGCCAGCCAGGATGACAAAACAATCATTACCCAGTATTCGCTGAATCCGATTGAGGATTTGGGTCTTTTAAAGATGGACTTTCTCGGATTGAAGAATCTGACAATTCTTGAAAATGCCCTGGATATTATTTTTAAAACAACCGGGGAAGAAGTTGATATCGATAAAATTCCGCTGGACGATAAAAACGCATTCAAACTTTTTCAGAAGGGCGACACAATCGGAGTATTTCAGCTGGAAAGCTCCGGCATGACCCGCTACCTGAAAGAATTGAAGCCGACGGACCTCGAAGATATCATCGCGATGGTTTCCCTGTACCGCCCGGGACCGATGGAACTGATCCCCGATTACATTGCCGGCAAGCGCGGTAAGAAAAAAATATCCTATCTCCATCCGAAACTGGAACCGATTTTGAAAAAAACCTACGGCATTGCCGTTTATCAGGAACAGATTCTACAGATTGCCCGTGATTTGTGCGGTTTCACCCTCGGCGAGGCCGATATCCTGCGTAAAGCAATCGGTAAAAAGATCAGATCGCTTTTAATGGAGCAACGGGAAAAATTCGTTCAAGGCGCAATTAATAACGGTATACAAAAGCGCATTGCGGAAAAGCTATTTGATTTCGTCGAGCCGTTCGCCGAGTATGGCTTCAACCGGTCGCATGCAGCTTGTTACGCATTAATTGCCTACCAAACCGCCTATCTGAAAGCCAATTGGCCGGCACAATTTTTGGCCGCTCTCCTGACCGCTGATTACGGCAATACCGACCGGATCGCCGTGGAGGTGGCGGAAACAAAAAAACACGGCATTGAAGTCGTTCCACCGGACGTCAATGAAAGCTTTTCAACTTTTACCGTAGTTAAAGAAAGCTTGGGTACCGACCAGCCCCGTATCCGCTTCGGTTTAATGGCTATTAAAAATATCGGCACCAACATTGTCCGTACGATTATTGACGAAAGAAAAAAGGACGGCAAATACAAAAACCTGGAAGATTTCCTTAGGCGCGTACAGACCAAAGACCTGAACAAAAAATCGCTCGAAAGTTTGATTAAGTGCGGGGCGATGGATGATTTCGGTAATCGCCAAACTCTTTTAGATAATTTGGAGTCAATCTTAATTTACGCGAAAAACAGTCAGAAAGAAAGACTTAATGGTCAGACCAACCTTTTTGGGATGCTCCCCGCCGAGCACAGTCCGAAGTTACGCCTGACCGAATCAGAACCGGTTGATAAGAAGACCAGGCTGGGCTGGGAGAAACAACTGCTCGGTATGTATATCTCCGAACATCCGCTGGATGATTATCGGGAGCAGCTAGCAAAGCTGACCAGTCCGATCAACACACTTAGTAAAGGTCTGAAAAGAAATATTACTGTTGGCGGAATTATAACGTCAATCAAAAAAATAATTACGAAGACCAACGAGCAGATGCTTTTTGTCACTCTGGAAGATCTGACCGGAGCGGTGGAGATAATCGTTTTTCCTTCCACACTGAAGGAAAATTCGGAAATCTGGGCGGAAGACAAGATGCTGTTGGTCACCGGCAAAGTGAATACCAAAGAAGGCATTCCGAAATTAATCTGCGAAAAAGTAAAAGAGTTTGCCGGACAATCAAATTCCGATAAGCCGGAAACAGCTGAAAAGAAAATTTCTATTGAAATCGCCAATTTGGAAAAAGAAACATTGGACAAGCTAAAAGTAATTTTTGAAAAGAATCCGGGTGAATATAAAGTTTTTCTGGTTTGGAGAAATGGCGGCAGTCCGAAAATTATTTCCACTAAAACTGCGATCAGGATCAGCGATGATGTAGTGAATGAAATTGAGACTATCGTCGGTAGCGGAGCGGTCAAAGTATCAGATTAGCACTACTCTTCCGATAAACTCATAATTTTGGTATGATAAGGATGGAAAATAACCATTCTTTTTAAGTTTAATGCCGACAATCAAAAAAGCAAAAATAGGAAAACGATATTCGAAAATGGCAGTAATCTTTCTCGGCGTGGCTTTGGTTGCGGTCGTCGCCATTGTCTATGTATCGCTGGCCAAAACAGTAATTACAATCACCCCAAGCCCGGAAGCGGTCAGCATTTCTTTTGATTTACCCATAACTACGGGAACAAATGAAACTGAAAATCCGTCATATTCCTTGACAGGACGGCTGGTGGAGAAGCAGACCAAGGAAACCAAAACATTTACCAATGTAACCAGCCAGAGTAAAGTTCAGGGCAAAGCGGAAGGAGCGGTTACAATTTATAATAATTATGGAAGCAATCAACCGTTAGTCGCGTCCACGCGTCTGCTTTCGGAAGACGATGTTCTGTTCCGAACCAAAGAAACAGTTACGGTTCCGGCGGGAGGACAAGTTGAAGTTGCTGTGGAAGCGGATCAGGCAGGTGAGGCGGGCAATATCGGACCTTCCCGTTTTACGATTGTCGCACTATGGAAAGGACTGCAGGATAAAATTTATGCTGAAAGCACAGAAGCAATGTCCAATGGACTGCGTGACGTAACTGTCGCTACACTGGAAAATATCAATGATGCTAAGGAACAATTTGCTGTTGAATTGAAAGAAAAAGCAACGGAAGAACTGTCTCGAGAAGTGGCAAAAGAAAATTCAACAGAAAGAATCCTGCCTCAGGCAGTCGCCTATCAGATACTGGAGGAAGACGCGGATATTGAACCGGATACCGAAGTTAATTCCTTTGAGGTAACCAGTAAAATAAATGTCATCGCCGCTGTTTTTGATGAGACCGAACTATTCAACCACGCCAAACAACTGCTCGCAGAAAGAGTACCGGCGAACAAGGAGCTAATTGGAACAGAAATCAGTTTACTGCAGTACAAACTAAAATCCTACGATCTGGAAAATCAGACAGCTGTTTTGAGTGTTACCTTGGACGGAACTACTTATGTAAAGCTGGCCAGCCCGATTTTTGACCGTGACAATCTTCTCAACCGTGATAAGCAGGAAATTAAAACATATTTTCTAGACTTTCCGGAAATTCAGAATGTCGATGTGAAATTTTCCCCGTTTTGGGTATTCCGCTCCCCTTCTTTGAAAGATCATATTGAAATAGTGATTCAGAAATGATGTTCAATATCGAAAATAAAAATAATCAAGCGGAGTCTTTCGAAGATAATTTGAACGACAGTGTTCCAGATAAGAAAATACTCAAACAGGAACCACAGACAGAAAATAACCCCACAATGATTATGGGGTTATTGAAAAACATCCGGGATAAATTCCGTAGAGCGTTTGTATTTGCACCAGCATCGAATAATGAGTTAAAAAATAGAATGGACGAAGAACTAACTGCCGTAGAGTATGCGGCAACAAAAGAAGGAGTAGATTTTTCGCGTTGTCAGATGGAGAAAGTTGTTGAAGCCTATCAGAAAGGACGGAAAGTTGAATTTGAATCATTCAGTCCTTACCTTTCCGATTATGATTTATCGACCGGCAAAATCTGGGATGATAAACTGACCGCAACAGATAATGCGGGAATAGTCATCGGCAAAGTACTCAGAGCAGAATTTCCAAAAGCAAGATTAATATCCCTCTATGACGAGTACAATACTGAGCTACCTGACACCTCCAACCCAAGGGGAATACCTGAACCAGGAGCACAAATAACCCTCCCAGATGAAACAAAGCGTACGTTTTATGAAAATATTAAGCAGTTGTTAAAGAATAATGGTTTGATTAGTCCTGATGCAAAAGAAGGTGGGGAGTATCTGTTAATTTCAGAAAGTTTAAAAGTAAAAGATGCGGAAATCCTTATTAATAAATTGGAACTGAATGGAAATATTGAACGCGATGGCGAATCTATATATTTTATTAATCCGGAATCAGAAAACCCCGCATATAGGCGAATTCAGCTTAGAACCAAAGCCGGACGTTGGTTGTGTGAAGCTTTAGATGCATCATCTTATATTAAACCTGAAAATTTAGAAATAACTCATCTGGTAGTACTGCCTAACCATTTCAAGGAACAACAGGATAAAGTTTGGGAAATACTGCGTGTACTTGGAATCATGCCAACAAATTATCACAATATATTCTTTGATGAGAATAATGATCCGGAAATCATGGCAAAAGTAATTCAAGCAGAAATCAATTCATTCAGAATCAAACAAGGCAGATAATTTGACAAAAGGCCTGTTTTGGCCTATCTTTAAACTACTTTTAAACGATTGAGAAAGCTACCAACTTTCTTCCCTAAACGATAATGGGACGGGCAACCGCTAAGTTTATCAGTCAATTCAAACAAAAGCGCCTAATCCTGGCTTTGTCTATAGACTTAGGAAATTGGGTGGAACCGTCCCCTATCATTGGGACCCCAAACACTGTTAGTTGTTTGGTTTTTTAATTTAATAATATTATGCAAGAATCACAACACTATTGCGTGACGGATATATTTCTGGAGAATGAGGATGGCGAAATCCTGATGATCAAACGCAGCAAGAATAAAGAAATCCTGCCGAATGTTTATAATGGTCTGGGCGGAAAGATTCACACTGGTGAAACACCGCTCGAATCGGTCTTACGTGAAGCAAATGAAGAAGGTGGAATTGTAAACGCATCGGGCGTTAAATTGCGCGCGAACCTTACAGTTAAAGATAAATTCGGCTTCTGGCAAATTTATATATTTTACGGACATATCGCCAAAGACAGTGTAGTAATCAGAGAAATCGATGAGGGCACGCTCGAGTGGGTTCCTAAAGACGAGTTGACGAAATATTACCTGGTACCGGATCTTATGCATTGGTTTCCCAAAATGATTACGGAACCGGATACATTCCAGTTTGTTAACGTAGAATACGACGATCAATATAAAATAATTAATATAAAAATTGAATCACTAAACTAAATACATGAAAAAAGAAATTCCAATCGAACTAAAGAGACATTCCCTGGCCCACGTCATGGCCGCAGCGGTCGCCAACTTGTATCCGGGCGCCAAATTCGGTGTCGGGCCGATTATCGACAACGGGTTTTATTATGATATCGACTTGCCCGCCCAACTGGTGCCGGATGATCTGAAAAAAATAGAAAAAGAAATGATCCGGCTAATCAACCAGAAACAGGCTTTTATCCTGGAAGAGTTACCAATCAAAAAAGCAATCGAGTTTTTTAAAGGAATGAATCAGGATTACAAAATTGAACTGCTAAATGACCTGCAAGAAAAAGGTACCACCCGAATCTCGGATGAAGAAGCGCAGGATCTCGATCCGAAAAAGAAAGACAAAGTAACGATTTACAAAACCGGCGATTTCACCGACCTCTGCCGGGGTCCGCATGTGGATACCACGGAGCAACTGCAAAACTGCGCATTCTCGCTGGACCGCATCGCCGGCGCTTATTGGCGTGGGGACGAGAAAAATAAACAGCTGACCAGAATCTACGGCTTGGCTTTTAACAGTAAGAAAGAACTATCGGAGTACAAACATAACCTGGAACTAGCCAAAGAAAGAGATCACCGCAAAATCGGTAAAGAACTAGGACTGTTTCATATCTCACCGGAGGTCGGTGCAGGACTGCCGCTCTGGACACCAAAAGGCACGACCATCCGCAGAGAACTGGAAAAATTTTTGACGGAACTGCAGGAAAAGGACGGATATGACCAGGTGATTACCCCGCATATCGGCAAGATTGATTTGTATAAGACTTCAGGGCATTGGCAGAACTACCGAGAAAATATTTACGCTCCGATGAATATCGACGGCGAAGAATTTGTTTTGAAACCGATGAACTGCCCCCACCATATTCACATCTTTTCGTCTCAAATGCGCAGCTATCGTGATTTGCCAATTCGCCTTTCGGAGTTCGGTACTGTTTACCGCTATGAACAATCCGGTGAGCTGACCGGATTGGTCCGGGCACGCGGATTTACGATTGATGACGCTCATATTTTTTGCCGAACCGACCAGATTAAAGAAGAATTCTCCAACGTAATCGAGCTGATTAAAACTGTCTTTTCCACCCTGAAGTTTAAAGATTTCGAAGCGCGCATCGGCCTTCGAGATCCGAAATCCAGCAAATATGTGGGATCGGATGAGCTGTGGGAAAGAGCGGAAAAGGAAATCGAAGAAGTTGTTAAATCGAAGAAAGTTAAATACATCAAACAGGAAGGTGAAGCCGCTTTCTACGGGCCGAAGCTTGATTTCGTGGTCAGAGATGTGATTAACAGAGAGTGGCAACTGGGTACGATCCAGGTGGATTATAACCTGCCTGAGCGGTTTAAACTGGCATACAAAGGTGCAGATGACAAGGACCACCGGCCGGTGATGATTCACCGTGCACCGTTCGGTTCCATGGAGCGCTTTGTCGGAATCATGATTGAACATTTCGGTGGCGCTTTCCCGACTTGGTTATCACCTACCCAGGTTTATGTAATTCCGGTCGGTAAAGACCATTTCAAATTTTCTGAGGAACTGGGTAAATCGCTGAAAGCACAAGGGATCCGTACGGAAGTTGATTTGAACCGGGAAACAGTCGGTTATAAAATCCGTAAAGCGGAAAAACTGAAGGTTTCCTACATGCTGGTGATCGGCGACAAGGAAGTGAAGGACAAAGAACTGACTGTCCGCGCCAGAGGTTCCAAAGATGTAAAGAATATGTCACAAGCGGAATTTGTGGAGAAAATCCAAAAAGAAATTAAAGAAAGGAAATAACCCATGACTGTAGAATTTCCTCCAACCACAACCCCACCCTCTGATAATGAGGAGGGTGAAAATGAAATCGTCGAGACTGAATCAAGATGGAAAAATCCGGTTGATCTGCAGTTAGAATTGCCGGCACTATTTGATTTGGAAAACATATCAAGAATAATCGGTAAGCCGATCGATCGCATCGAAGTTGTAAATTCAGCTAGAAAGAATGACGGGACTTTGGAAAAATTCTTGGTTAAATACTATGCGGAAGGCAGAGTGTATTATGCAACATCAAACACAAACTACCAGATGAAACCGGCCTATGAAAATCACAAAGCACTCCATGCTCAAATGCCAAATCAGACCGTACCACAACCGGTAGGATTCATTGATGAAATAAATGCGGTTATTTATGAAGAACTGGTAGGAGATAATTTTGTTGAGCATATGCGAAGTACTTCAGATGAAAATAAGTTAGAACTATTTCGAAAAGCCGGCGAGGTATTAAATCAATTGCACCAAGTAGATCCTGATTCTGTAGATTCTGGCGCAAACACATCCAACGCCAGTCTGGAAAATATAATGTCATCAATCAACTCAGATACATTCACTGAAATTGAAGTACGAGATCCGGAATTCACTGCTCGACTCAGGGAATTATATGAGAAGCTTGTTGCGTATGAAACAAAATTATTAGCTGATTCTAAATTAGTAGTTGCACATGGTGATTTTCATCCTAAAAATCTTTTAGTTACCGATGGCGAAAGTATCGGTATTGTTGATTTTACCGATGTGTCGGTTACTGCACGCGCGCGTGATATCGGCGGGTTTTTGGAACAAACGTATGCAATAATCAGAGACCAGGAAGGCTTAGAAACTGACGAACAAATGAGTCAATATCGAGAAGCCTTCATTACTGGTTATGGTGATGGCATAAAACAAGATGACGGTGATGTTAAATTCTATCAAGCTTGGCAAGCATGGCGAAATTCAATGTATTATGCAGGCAAAGTAGTACCTGATTTCATTAGAGCGGAAAATTATCTACAGAGAGCAAATAGCCATTTTGCTGACATTAGCCAATAAATAATGCCGAAGTATTACAACCACATTCTGGGGTGCCAGATGAACAAGCTGGACGCGGAGAAAATGGACGCCCTGCTCGAACAAATGGGGTTTACCGAAACTAAAAAAGAATCAGAAGCAGATCTGATCAATGTTCTGGCGTGTTCCGTCCGGCAGTCCGCGATTAACCGGATTGACGGTAAATTAAAGACCTGGAACAAACTGCGGAAGGATAAACCGCTCACTACCCTCCTGACCGGCTGTGTCCTACTGAAGGATAAAAAAGGAATCGGCAAACAGTTTGATATTCTTTTGGATATGTCACAAATGCACACGCTCCCGCAGGTTCTGAAAAAGCGTATGCAGGATATTGAAGACATCTTTCCGGACAGCGACTATTTCAAACTGCCGACCAAACACAAATCCCCGTTTCAGGCGTTTGTAACAATCCAGAACGGGTGTAATAAATTCTGCCGTTACTGCGCAGTCCCCTACACCAGAGGTCGCGAGATATCCCGTTCTTCAGATCAGATTATTTCAGAAGTGCGTGATTTGGTAAACAAAGGATATAAAGAAATCACCCTGCTTGGCCAGACCGTCAATTCCTACATCAATCCGGAAAAAGGAACAGTTAAATCGTTCGCTGATCTGTTAAAAGCAATCGGGAAGATTAAGGGCGACTTCTGGATCCGCTTCATCTCACCTTACCCCACCGACTTTTCCGATGAATTAATTGACGTTATTGCCAGCGACAAAAAAATCTGTCCGCACATGCACATCCCCGTTCAGGCCGGCAGTAACGACATGCTGAAAAAAATGCTTCGTAAATACACAAGGGAAGAATATCTGGCACTGATTGAAAAAATCCGCGCCAAAATGCCGGATATTGCTATCACCACGGACATCATTGTCGGTTTCTGCGATGAGACAGAAGAAAACTTCCAAGACACACTGGATCTTTATGAAAAAGTAAAATTTGACATGGCCTATCTGGCGCAGTATTCCAAACGGCCCGGCACGCAGGCGACCAAACTTTTTAAGGATAATATTCCCCAAAGAGTAAAGAAGCAACGGGAAGTTGCGCTCAATGAAGTGGTAAAAAAATATGCGCTTTTGAACAATGAAAAATTACTAGATAAAACCGTAACCGTTTTGCCGGAGAGTATCAGAAAAGGAATGCTGTATGGAAAAACAGACACCAATAAATCGATCCAGATAAAAAACGGGACAAAAGATCAGATCGGAAAGTTTATCCAAGTCAAAGTAACAAAAGTTAATCCCTGGAGTCTGGAAGGAACTTTAAAAAAATAAGCCTTGTCAAAACGGAGACAAAGCTCAAGGATCTAGAACAGAACGAACAGGCGGTACGAAGCGATAGCTGAGGTCAGAACACCGACCATGTTCCCTGTGAAAATGAGCAGGAACGCGCGCGGCAGTTTTAAGAGGCGCGCAGTGATGATGGAAACCGTGACCGCATACGGCAGGAGCGGGATTGCGACCAGGAAGAAGATCACGGCGCTGGGGTACCGGCTGTTCACGATATAGCTCGTCAGCATATCGCGAAAACGTTGCAGACCGGCGTTGATTGCGAAAAGCCTGCGCTCCATCTGTTGTGAACGGCCATTGGCACCGTTCTGCCGTAGGACACGCTTCGTGAGCACAATCGTTTGCTCGCCCAACCAGAGGAGCATCTCGGGACAGTAGAACAGCAGAGTCATCCCGATGCTCGAGCCGATGAGCAGTGCGAAGAACCCCTTCCAGAAGCCGTAACCGGCCAGAAACACGGCGAAGGCCGTTACCTCTTCCTGCCAGATGGCTGACCAGACAAAGAAGAGCTCGTCCAGCAAGAAAACCACGTAATGACCTCCTGTCAGAGTGAATCCAAAGGCACGGTCGAAGTATCATAATTTATCATAACCTATCCTGCAGGTCAATATATAAAACAGCAACCATTGCGATCACATTTTTGTGTGTCATTTCGAGCGTAGTTGCGCAAAGCGCGACGGAGCCGAGAAATCTATAGACTTCCCCGCCTCGACTCGCTTCTACTCGTCGACGCGAGGCGGGTCCACTACGGTCGAAGTGACAATTGATGGCACTTGGGGGGGGCATCCCGCTCCCGTTTAAATAATCGTATCGATAACAAACAAATGAAAAAAATCGTCGTAATCCTAGGACCAACCGCCGCCGGTAAAACCGGCATGTCTTTAACCTTGGCCAAAAAATTTAACGGCTATATCATTTCCGCTGACTCCCGCCAGGTGTACCGTGGGATGGATATCGGCACGGGAAAATTGACCAAAGACAAATGGCAAGGGATCAATCACCGGATGATTGACATTATGGACCCGGACCAGGAATTCAGCCTGGCACAGTTTCAGAAAACAGTCTTCGCCATCATCAACGAAGAAAAGGAAAAACTGCCTTTCCTGGTCGGCGGTACCGGCCTTTACATCCAGTCTATCGTGGACAATCTGGATATTCCCAAAGGCGGAATGGATAAAAATCTGCGCAAAGAGCTGGACGAAAAAACTGCTGAGGAACTTTTCAAAATACTGATTCAGCTGGACTATAAATCGGCACAGGAAATAGATATCAATAATAAACGCCGGCTGATCCGGGCCATCGAAGTTTTCAAAATATCCGGCGAAAAGTATTCGGAACAAAAAGGGAAAAACTCTCCCCTCGTTCAGACACTCCAAATCGGTATCAAATTATCCCGGGAAGAAATGTATGACCGCATCGACCGGCGAGTGGATGAGATGATCAAAGAAGGTTTGGTGGATGAAGTGAAGGCGCTCGGCGACAAATACGGCTGGGACATCCCTGCCATGTCCGCGATCGGCTACAAACAGCTATCCGCGTATTTTAGAAATGAAATATCGCAAGCTGAAGCGATCGCTCAAATCAAAAACGACTCCCATCATTACGCCAAACGGCAAATGACGTGGTTCAAGCGCGACAGTCGGATAAAATGGGTTACATCCGTGGCAGAAGCGGAAGAGCTGGTAAATAATTTCCTGACCAATAAATTCAGTTTTCACGGAATAATATGAGTAAAGACTTAATATTTGTATTCTTTGGCGGTACTATGTCCGGTACATTTGGTGCGGGTGTTTCAACAGCACTGCAGAGTCTTAATGTAAATGAAAGGATTGACAGCATCTACGCTACTTCTGCCGGAGCGCATAATGCTGCCTATTTGATTTCAGAAGAAACGAATATCGGATCAAGTATTTATTATGAAAATCTAATAAATAATGAATTCTTAGAATTAAACAAATCTAAGTTAATCTATAAAATGCTGGCGAGCTTGTTCACCAGCAATAATAAGCTAAAAAAGATAATTAATATTGATTATCTCATTGACATTGAGAAAAATGCCAAGAAGCTTGATACTGAAAAGATAGCTAATTCCAATATTAATTTTTTTATTAGGGTGTTCAATGTAAATGAGCGGAAAGAACAATATCTCGACGGTAAGAGTGAAACACTAATTAAATTAAACGCCACGACTGCAATTGTCCCCTTTTATCCCAGGCAGATCATGATCAATGGTGTTCGATCCTGTAATGGTGATACTTTATCAGTAATTATTGATCCTGAATTGGAAAAAATGATTAACGCCAACCCCGACAAAAAGATATATTTCGTATTCAACAACAAGGATAAAGAAAGAAACTCATTTGCATATCTAATGAGGGAGTTTATCTGGACATTATTTCTAATGAAATATTTCAAAAGTACGTTTGCATTAAGAAAATTGAAAGTTAAATCCGAGAATGCAAAATTAAATAAATATCTTAAATATCCGAATATAAAGATAATTGAACCGGATTTCAGCACATCTGTTTTCTGCACAGACAAAAATAAGTTATTAAAAGCATATGAAAATGGTTTAGAGAAAACAATGAATATGTTTAGCAAAAACAATGGGGATTAATCTCAAGCAGAATTGTGGTAAAATGCACTATATGCGATATATCGCTACTGACTTAGACAAATATTTTTCCGTGAACAGTATGGCGATAATTTACTAATTACTAAATCAATATAATATTACCACTATGAATTTTGACGAGCCACCAAAACCGGAAGGATTTAGCGAATATCAACTGGAAATAATGTCCATGATCGAGCGTGGCCGGGCTTCAAGTGAAGAAGAGGCGGTCAAAATTGTGGAACTGGCCATGTTTGAGCAACGGATAGAACAATTTTCCGAAGACGATTTAAAACGCGATGCGGACGGCACTTGGCGCACCTTCGAAAATAAGATCAGATCAGTATTCCCCGAACTGCCGGAAGACCGACGGAGAGCGATGAAAGCGGCCGTCTCCATGCATTTGTGCGGTATGTGATTTAGTGGTTGTTACAAATCAAAATGGTGTAATCTGTGGGACTGCCGTCAATAATCCTTGGATTTACCACCCGTCCGGAACATGATTTTAAATAGTAACAATAATCAGCTCCCCTCCTTGATAAGGAGGGGAAGGACATGCCGGGTTCTTAGATTGAGAAATAATTTCCGGGGGAGGTTTTTAATGTCATTCTCGGACGCCGACATTGGAGGCGATCCGGGAATCCATTACTTTTTATGGATCTCCGGGTCAAGCCCGAAGATGACAGTTTCTTTATATATAAGTTGCTCAAAATCCATAACAAAAAACAAGCCCTGAAACTCCAGAGCCTGTTTTGTTATCTAGATTATTATCCTATTTCCCCATGAGCCACAAAATGATGGCTTTTTGAATATGCATCCTGTTTTCCGCCTGATCAAAGATTATGGAGTTGGGATGATCAATAGCGTCACGTGATATCTCATAGCCGACATGACACGGCATACAGTGCATAATTTTGGCCTTGGGGCTGTATTTATCCACGATTCCGGCATTGAGCTGGAACGGCTTGAATTGTTCAATTCTCTGGTCATATTCCGCTTGGTATTCCGGTTTCACTTTGCCGTCCTCAAAGAATTCCATATCCATCCAGGTGTCGGTGTGCACGTAATCCGTATCTTTCATTGCTTCTTCCATATCCACAGTTTTGTGTACCTTCCCTGTTGCTTCCGCCATTCGGTTCAGTTCTTCATCAACGCTGATTTCGTGTACTCTCGGTGCGGCGAGGTATATATCGATCCCCAGTTTTGCGCAGACCAGTTTCAGGGTATTGCTGACATTGTTTTCAATGCCGAGCCAGGTTACTTTTTTGATATTTTCAATTCCCCCGCTGTGTTCCACCATGGTCAGAAGATCGCCGAGTGACTGGCACGGGTGGTATTTTTCTGAACAAGCGTCGATGACCGGAATTTTATCAAGTGATGCTGCGACATTTACATCGTTAAAAGACTTGGCGCGGAACATCAGTACATCACCGAAACGCATGACTGCTTGGATCTCGTCTTTGTAATCGGTTAAGGCGAACTGGGAAGTCCGGCTGTCTAAGAATATCGCGTGTCCACCGAGCTGGGTCATACCGGCTTCAAAGGAAAGACGGGTGCGGGTGGAAGTCTTCTGGAACAGCATGATCAATGTTTTGTTTTTCAAAACATCCCCGTATCTTTCCGGATTCGCTTTGATCTCCTGCGCTTTGCGGATTATTTCCAGAATATCCTCTTTAGAATAGTCCTTTAGTGTAAGACAGTGTTTCATAGATTTGATTTAAGATTTAAGTTTTAAGTTTTTAGATTTTTAAAAATGGATGATAGTATTACCATTGCGACCCGGGCATTTACGAAGTAAATGCATCGGGCTAGTTTCTATCCAATTCTTTTTAAATATGCGTCCCACGCGACTTGTCTGTACTCCTTCGCTTCCGCTACCGGATCATCCGCGCCGTAAATCCCCCGTCCAACAATAATAATGTCCGAACCGGCGGTGATCACATCGGACGGTGTGGTGTATTGCTGTTTCAGCGCATCATCCCCGCCACCCAGTTTAACGCCCGGAGTCATTATAATAAACTCTTCGGCATTTAGTCCAGTCAGTTTACTAAGTTCCTTCACATCTCCGCCATTGCCGATAAATCCGATAACAAAATCAGCATATTCTCGCGCTAATACTACCGCTTTTTCGGTATATTCATCGGTTGCCAGGTTTCCTTTGGAACTCATCTGCGCAAGTAAGATTAATGCCCGCTCTTTCCCGCTTTCCCTTGCTACCTCCTGCAGTCCCTCGATTATTCCGGGACCCGGGACAATATGCGCATTTACCATATCCGACCATTCCACTATTTTATAAATCCCCCCGCCATACTGCATTTTGACTGTGTTGCCGATATCGGCGAATTTACGGTCCTCAAAGATTAAAAAATTGTGCTTTTTAGCGAGGTTTGATAATTCTGTGATAAATCCATCGTTAAACCCCTCAATGATATCTATATGCGTTTTTAATATGCAAAGTTCCGGTCCGATCGTGTCCGCCAATTTTAATACTAAATCGGCCTCCGGCTCATCAATAGCCAGTGCGAGGTTGGTTTGTTTCTGTTCCATTAACCGCAGTAATTTTACGGCCACCGGGTTTTTCGCATTTTCTGCTCTTTGAAGATATGTTTGATATTGTTTATTCATAATTATCTATAATTTAACTCAGCGCAACTTTACTGGGAAACACCGTACCTGACAAGATATTCTTCCATTCTATCTTTAGTGTCGTCATCCAGATATATTTGACCGTCGATTTTCTGGTTGTGCAGAACTTCAATCACTTCCCGTACTGTGACAATCGCCTTAACCGGAATGCCTTGTGACTTTTCAAACTCGAGCAATGCATCATTTCCATTGCTATCCTGTTCCTGACGGTTAAAGGCAATCACCAACCCGGCAAAACTGACATTTTCAAATCTTGCTTTTATCATATTAACCGCATCCTCTTTGGTTTTTCCGGTGGTCATCACATCATCAATCAAAAGTATTTTCTGGCCTGGTGCCGGCTCATAACCGACAAAAGCACTTTTATCGCCGTAATCTTTGGCTTCCTTACGGTCAAAAAGATATCCTTTATCCATGCCGAAATCTTTCGCCAGTGCCAGCGAGGCGGCTACCGCCAAAGGAATCCCTTTGTAAGCCGGTCCGAAGATCACATCAAAATCCACTACTTCTTCACGAATCAGTGCGGCGTAGAAATATCCCAATTTATAAATCGATGCTCCAGTATTAAAATTACCCGTGCTAAAAAAATATGGTGAAATGCGCCCGCTTTTTAATGTAAACTGTCCGAACTTCAAAGCTTCCGATCTAACCAAGAATTCAATAAAATCTTTTTTATAACTCATATTTTATCTCCTTACCTTTAAATTGTTCATTAATTTCGAGCGAATTGTAAACAATATTGCCGCCGATGATCGTGGCGGTTGGCCAGCCGGTCAGCATTTTTCCGGCAAACGGCGTCCAGGCGCATTTAGATTCCATTTCCTCATTGATCACTTCTTTTTCCATTTGCATATCAAGCAGAACCAGATCCGCATCATAACCCTCATCGATTTTTCCTTTATGCTTGATTTTAAATATACGGGCGGGATTTTCACAGACGAGTTCGACAACTTTCTTCAAATCAATTCTGCCTTTACTCACCTCGTTCAATAGTAATGGTAACATAGTTTCCACCCCCGGAACACCGGCCGGCGCCTGCCAATAGGGCTGCATCTTTTCATCCCTGGTGTGCGGGGCATGGTCCGTAGCGATGGTATCAACCGTGCCATCCGCAATCCCGCGCCACAGTGCCAATCGATCCGACTCGGGTCTGAGCGGCGGGTTCATCTTAACCCAGTTACCCTGTTTGCCATATTCACTGCTGTTCAAGAATAAATGGTGCGGTGCGACTTCGCAGGTAACCGGCAGACCTTTGGCTTTGGCTGATTTGATCAGTTTCAATTCGCCGGCAGTGCTGACATGGCAAAAATGCACGCGCGCTTTGGTTCGCTCGACAATAGCTAAAATATTTTTAACGGCTAATATCGCAGCTTCGGGCGCTCTTACTATAGTATGAATTATCGGGTCATCCGTCCCGCTGTATTCTTTACTCTTTTCCTGAATAAAAGCTTCATCTTCAGCATGAACGAGAAACAGTCTTTTTGCTCCATTAAATATTTTTTTGATATCATCGATTCTATCCACCAAAAGATTTCCTGTTGATGAACCAAAATATATTTTTATTCCGGCAATGTTTTGAGCTGAATTTAGAAAGCTCAGGTTATCAGTTGTTGCTCCAATATGAAATCCATAATTAACTACGCTTTTTTTCGCCAATTCCCGTTTCAAATTCAAAGACGCTTCGTCGATAATCGGCGGGTTGTTGTTCGGCATATCTAGAACTGTGGTGACGCCCCCTTTGACCGCCGCGCGCGATCCGGTCAGCCAATCCTCTTTATGCTCCGCACCGGGTTCTCGGAAATGCACATGCCCGTCAATTATTCCTGGCATTAAAATAAGCCCAGTACAGTCGATAATTTCTTTTTCTAAATCTTTGCCAATTTTGTTGATTACTCCGCCTGAAATATGAACATCTACCTCCCTTGATTCCAGGATGCAATTTTTCAGCGTGATATCCATAATTAAAAATCCTTTTTCACTCCGGAGCCGGATCGGTGAAATTTCCCAAATTCAGAAATTAACCTCGCTCTTTCAGAATCAACCACCGGCCCTTTGACGCACATCGGTTCACCCGTACCGTCCACGGAACAGGCACCGCAAACACCCATACCGCATTTCATATAGCGTTCAATGCTGATCTGACAATTAATACTGGCAGTTTCACATAAATCAAATACCGCTTTTTCCATCATTTCCGGACCGCAGGTATAAACTAAATCAATTTTTTCTTTATTTAATATTTCCTGCAAGGGACCTGTAACCATACCTTCAATTCCGAATGATCCGTCGTTGGTGGTTGTGTATATTTTTGTCTTTAAATTATTTATTCTGTTTTGAAATAGCAAATACTCTTTTGACCGCGCTCCGTTGATAAAATGAATCTCCACCCCGTCTTTGGCTAATTGCTCCGCCATGTTTAATAATGGCGCTACACCGTATCCGCCACCGACCATCACCACTTTTTTTGCATCTTTATCTTTCCAAAATCCATGACCATACGGCCCACGGATTCCTACCCGGTCCCCGACTTTCAGTTTAAAAAGCTCTTCGGTAAACGGACCGACTTTCGCGATTGCCAAGCCCAGTTCATTTCCGGTATCGTACGCAATGCTGAAAGGCTTCTCATCCAGTCCGGGAATCCAAAGCATGACAAACTGACCGGCTTGTGAATTCAAAGTATGCTGAAAATAAAATGTGTCTACATTCTCATTTTCTTTTTCCCGCCGGACAATCGGCATCATTAACGGTTTATCCAATTTATTGATCCAATGATTCATAAATAATCCCCTGATTACCAATTACTTTTTATGATAGAAACCAGCACCATTGCGACCCGTGCGTTTACGAAGTAAATGCATCGGGGACACAATCCCGCTACTAATTGTCACTTCGACCGTAGTGGACCCGCCTCGACTCGCTTCTACTCGTCGACGCGGGGAAGTCTATAGATTTCTCGACTTCGTCGCGCTTAGCGCGGCTACGCTCGAAATGACACATAAAAACGTGCTCGCAATGGTTACATCTATTACCAATTACTTCTTATGTGCTAGCCCGATTATTTCATTAATTGATTCAAAACCCTCCGCTTGCATGTATTCCTTAATCTCATCACAAATCAGTGTGAATACTTCCGCTCCGCGGTAATACACCGCCGTTCCTACCTGAACCGCGGATGCACCCAACATCATCATTTCAATCGCATCTCTACCTGTGGTGACTCCGCCGATGCCGATTACCGGAATTTTTACGGACTGATAAATATCGGAAACACACCGCGCAGCAATCGGCCGGAGTGCCGGTCCAGTTACTCCGCCCATACCGAAATGCAGGATCGGTTTTTTAGCATAGATATCGAGATGAATCCCGGGTCCCATGGAGTTAACTGCAGAGATCGCATCCGCACCGCCCGCTTCCGCTGCCTTCGCAACTTCGCCGATCGGTTGGCTTTCCGGGGAAACTTTGATAAATAATGGCAGTTTGGTTTTTTCCCTGATTCTACGCGTTATCTCTTCGGTTGCTTTCGGCGTTCCCTGCCCGGCCATTGTTCCGTACCCCGGAGTATGCGGGCAGGATAAAACCGCTTCCACCGCGGAAAATTCATCATTCAGAAAATTCTCCGCCATATAGGCAAACTCATCCGCATCTTTGCCGATAATGCTGGCAATAATCGGCGCTTTTAATTCTTTCAGATTAGTAAACTCCGCTTTCGCTTTGTAGAGGCCCGGATTGGAATATCCGACCGCATTCATAAAACCGCCCTCGATCGCGTGCATATTCGGTGCGTCATGCCCTTTGCGTTCTTCCCGGCTGATGGATTTGATCACACAACCACCGGCGCCGTTTTGGATCACGTATTTCAAAGAATCCCTGGTGACACCAAGAATCCCCGACGCTAAGATGGTCGGATTACTGAATTTTATCCCCGCTAGATTAATTGATAAACCTTTCATATATCAGGCAAGAGTAACTTCGTCCAATCCAAATGTCCGCTCGCAGAAGAAGCAGTACAATTCAATCGGTTTTTCTTTAACCAAACTGAACTTCGTGACCACCGGTTCATGATTGGTAACACAGTTCGGATTGCCGCATTTGATAATCCCGTCTATTTCCTTAGGAATTTTGACCGGAATTTTTTTTGCTACTTCGAAATTCCGGATGATGTTGATCGTGGCATTGGTTGCGACGATCGCGAGTCTACTGACCTCCTCCGGTGTGAGTTCCCGGTTTTCGATCTTGACCACATCTTTTTTCTTACTTCTTTTGCTGACAAAATGCATCCCCAAGGTGACAATATCCTGATCGTTGGCGATACCTAAAAGATTTATCACATCCATTCCTTTACCGGATGGAATATGGTCAATCACCGTGCCGTCTTTGATTGCGTAAACTTTGTAAGCGCGCATAGTTTATTTTCCTAAGGTTAAGGCTAAAAGCGCTTCGCGTACCCAGAGGCCGTTAGAAGCTTGCTGAAAGTAATAAGCGTATGGGGTGTCATCCACCTCATAATTAATCTCGTTTACCCTCGGTAGCGGATGCAAGATACGGAAATTCTTTTTTACATTCTTCAGCAGTTCGTTATTGATAATATAGACGTCTTTTACTTTTTCATACTCCATAGCATCGGCAAACCGCTCCTTCTGAATGCGAGTTGCATAAAAGATATCCATCTTCGACATCAGGGATTCCGGACGGGAATGTTCGGAATATTTTACTTTGTTTGCCTTGATTTCGTTTAAGACGTGCTTCGGCATTTTCAATTCGTCCGGTGAGATAAAGTACAGCCGGCAGTTAAAAAGTGACAGGGCATAGGCCAGTGAATGCACCGTGCGTCCGTATTTCAAATCTCCGACCATCGCCACATTCAGGCCGTTCAGTTTTTTCTGTGTTTCCAGTATGGAAAATAAATCCAGGAAAGTCTGGGTCGGATGCTGGTTGGCACCGTCACCGCCGTTTAAGATCGGGTTATTGGAAACTTCCGCTGCCAATCGTGCCGCACCCTCCAGTGAATGGCGCATAACGATAACGTCACAATATTTTTCCACAATGCGGATAGAGTCGGACAGCGACTCGCCTTTGGCCGAAGAGCTGGTTTTCGCATCGGCAAGCGTAATTACCGAACCGCCCAATCTCTGCATTGCTGATTCAAAAGAGAAGCGGGTTCTGGTGGAAGGTTCGAAAAAAAGACTCGCCATGATTTTACCCTTCAGTAAATCGGGCTTTGGCGCACTTTTAAATTCTTTCGCTTTTTTGAGCACGTGTAAAATCTCCTGTTTGGAGAAATCGCGGATTGAGATAACATCTCTGTTTTTGAAGTTGATATTATTCATATTTTGTCCTTAGGATAAAAAAAATCCCTTTTTCAGGGAATAAATCACCGCGCAATGTATTTTCGAAACAAATTGTCGGTGTGGTTGTTAATCATTTCAATCGCTAGTGTAGCAGTTATCAAAAAGGCTGTAAACCCCCTATAAAATCGAGTTTTCCACAGCAACTAGCCAAATATAAGCTACCCGATGATTTCCTTCAGCATGGTGGTTGCTACCTTCGGATTGACCTTCCCTTTGGTTTCCTTCATCACTTGTCCGACCAAAAACTGCAGCACATTTACATTTCCCGATCTGAAATCAGCAACTGCCTTTTCATTATCCGCAACAATCTTTTTCACGATCAGTTCAATCTCCGATGAATCGTTCATCTGCTTCAGATTTTTTTCTTCCACCACCTGTGAAGGATCGGAACCTTTTTCAAACATCACGCGCATCACCAGTTGTGCCGCACTGCTGTTGATCTCTCCCAGATAAACCATCTTCACAAGTTCCGCCATATTTTCCGGACTGATTTTAATTTTTTCCGGCTCTATCTGACTTTCCTTTATCAGTTTAAAAAGCTCGGTGGTAATCCAGTTCACCGCCATTTGCACTAATTTCTTTTCTGTTTTTTCGTCTAATACCGATTTATCTTCCTGACTTTGTACCCAGGCGATAAGTTCGGTTATCGTATCTTCAAAAAAATCGGCGATTTTCTGAGAATAAGTTAAAACTACCGCTTGTGAATATGAGACTCCCAGCTCTTCATGGAATCTTTTTCTTTTTTCGTCCGGCAGTTCCGGTAGTTTCGCTTCGATACTTCTGACATAATCGTCCGTAAAATGCAGTGGCGCCAAATCCGGTTCAGGAAAATACCGGTAATCATGCTGTTCTTCTTTACTGCGCTCTTCTTTGGTAATCCCCTGGTCATCCAGCCAGCGCCTAGTAATCAAACGGTCTGGCGGTGTCCCCGCTTCCCAAAGTTTAGTCTGGCGTTCAATCTCATAGGTCAGCGCCCGTTCCACCCCGCGGAAGGAATTCATGTTTTTTATTTCCGTTTTCGTATAAAACTTCCTTTCCCCTTCCGGCCTGAGTGAAATATTCGCGTCACAACGCAAGTTACCTTTTTCCATATCAGCATCCGAGATTTCCAGGTATTCCAAGAGCAGTTTCAGATCCGTCAAAAAGATCCTGGCTTCCGCCGGTGTCCTGATCTCGGGCTCGGTAACAATCTCGATCAAGGGTGATCCCGCACGGTTAAAATCGACCAAACTGTAATCCTCACCAGTAGGATGCATCAATTTCGCCGCATCCTCTTCCATATGCAGCCGGGTAATCCCGATGCGTTTTCTTTCATCTCCGATGGTAATAATCAAACGACCTTCCTTGCCGACCGGATGGTCAAGCTGAGAAATCTGGTAACCTTTCGGCAGATCCGGATAAAAATAGTTCTTCCGGTCAAATTTGGAGTAATCATTAATCTCACAGTGCAAAGCCAGCGCCGCAGTTAACGCGCTGTCTACCGCCTGCTGGTTGGTTACCGGCAGTGTCCCGGGATGACCCATGCAGATCGGGCAGATATTGGTATTCGGTTTGGCGTTATCGCTATTATTGGAACATGCGCAAAACATCTTGCTCTTGGTATTGAGCTGAACGTGAATTTCCAGACCGATGATTGTTTCCAGTTTCATGAGGTAATTGTATCATGCATTAATTATTGGTAAAACAACCTCCCACACCTTTTCGTGGATCGCCTCGCGGGAAAGCAGTTCGCCGTTTTCCACGCATTTCACAATCTGAAAACCGTATTTTTTCGCCGCTTCCAGATAAGTTCTTTCCGCGTTTTCCAGGTGATTCAGATCCTCCTCGTGGATATCGTGCGTTTTACCCTTCAAATATTCCCGTGCTTCTTTTTTCCCTACCAACTCCTGTGCGATTTTGGCCGGAACATATAGCAATATTGTGGCATTGGGCCTCGGAATTCCCAGCTGGTTGTATTCCATGTTATCAAGCCATTCAAAATATTTTGATCTGTCTTCGGCATCTTTAATCTTGCCCCCCTGATGACCCATATTGGATGAAACATACCGGTTGGCAACAACTACCTTTCCTTCATTCAAACTTCTGCGCAAATCCTTGCTCGCGGAATAGCGGTCCATCGCGTAGAAAAGTGATGCGGTATAGGGATTCACCTCATCTGCCTTGCCAAATTCGCCATTCAAATAATCTTCCACCATCGCGGCGGAACGTTTGCCGTATCTGGGGAAGTCAGCATATTCTTTTGCGTAACCTTCTTTTGCCAAACGTGCCAACAGCAAATCCGTCTGGGTCTTTTTACCGGACCCGTCCGTTCCATCCAGAACAATCAGCTTGCCTTTTGACATTATTTTTCCAGTTCTAAAAATGTAAATTGAAGATTCTCATGCCGACCGTTGCCTTTCACTGTAACTTTTTCAAAAGCGGAATAATCCGGAAAGAAAGTATCAGCATCAAAATCTCCTTTAACAATAGTCAGATACAGTTTATCAGCCAGCGGAAGCGCTTGTTTATAAATCTCCCCGCCACCAATAATAAAGATTTCCTCTCCGCCTTCCTGTTTTTTTGCAAATTCTATCGCATTTTCGAGTGACGAAGATACAAACCCGCCTTTGGTCGCTTTCAGGTTACGCGATACAATAATATTGGTTCTGTTTGGTAATGGCCTCCCGATCGACTCGTGAGTTTTTCGGCCCATAATCACCGGGTGACCGGTGGTAATCTGTTTGAACCTCTGTAGATCTTCCGGAATGTTCCATAAAAGTTTTCCGTTGCGACCGATAGCGTGATTTTCGGATAGTGCGCAGATGATATTGATATGAGACTTGGACATGTTTTTTATATAAAGATTCAGATATTTTTCTCTTCCCATCATCCTGAACTCGATTCCCCGTCCGCCTGCTAGCGCAGTCAGCGGGGCGGGCAGGATCCCATTACGATTATATACTAGATTCTGAAACTAGTTCAGAATGGTAAACCCTAAACTGCTATCTGGGCGACAATCCTCGGGTGCGGATCATAACCCTCTAAATTAAAATCTTCAAACTTAAATTGAAATACATCCTTAACATCCGGATTTATTTTCATCACCGGCAGTTTCTTCGGGGTGCGGGAAAGCTGAAGCTTTACCTGATCCATGTGATTATTGTAAATATGTACATCACCAAATGTATGGATATAATCGCCCAGTTCAAGTCCGGTCACCTGCGCCATCATCAAAGTTAGAAGCGAATATGAGGCAATATTAAACGGCACGCCCAAAAATACATCGGCACTGCGCTGATACAGCTGACAGGACAATCTGCCGTTCACCACGTAGAACTGGAAAACAGTGTGACACAGTGGCGGAGCGGATTTCTTACCTTGAACTAAACTTTGAATATCCGCCACATTCCACCCGCTGACCAGAATCCTTCTGGAGTCCGGATTAGATTTAATCATATCCACTGCATTCTGAATCTGATTTATTTTAGTACCATCCGGCGCTTCCCAGCGGATCCATTGCTTGCCGTAAACCGGCCCGAGATCTCCCCATTTTTCGGCAAATCCTTTTTCTGATTTAATTTTTTCCACGAATTCATCCAATGTTTCATTCTGATATTCTGGACTTGCTTTATATGTCTCAAACGGCCATTCATTCCAGATTTTTACCCCCCGATCCACCAGATATTTGATATTCGTATCACCGGTCAAAAACCATAGTAACTCGTGAATTATCCCTTTCACGAACATTTTTTTGGTAGTCAACAGCGGGAATCCATCCTGCAGATTTACCCGCATTTGGTAACCAAAATAACTACGCGTGCCTGTGCCGGTGCGGTCTGATTTGTCGACACCTTTGTCAACAATCGTTTGCAGTAAATCGAGATATTGTTTCATTTCTTTTTACTATTTGATTTCATCATCATTTCATCATAGAAAATTCCGATAATGAAATCATTTTCTAAAACTCCAATTTTTTTATAAAATTCTTTGATGGCAATAAGAGCTTTTTTTGAATCAGTGTTCATCATCTCAACTTCCATGAATTCGCCAAGTCCCCGCACTTTATCCAGGACTATATTTAGTTTACCATATGTATATAATTCTCTTACTTTATCAACAACTACACATTTTACAAAACGTAATTCTTTCAACATTTGCTGAATCAGTTTGATATCAGTGACAGGAAGTTCATACTCCACAGTTTCAAAATGATTTAATGGTTTATGGACTTCTAATGAACCTTTATTTGATCTGCCATCATGTCTTATCCGGAATTTTAATCTGCTATTTTTTCCGTAAAACTTTTCTCCTCTCGCCGGCGTGTAGTAAATATCTACAATTCTTTTACTTCCTTTTTTTCTTGCCCCTATTCTTATCAGCTCTTTCTTTATTTTTAAAAGAGAAGCGATTCTTGCTTTAATTTCAACTTCTGTCTGCATTATATTAATACTTACTATTTGTAATAATCTCCACTTTGACTATAGAGCGAGTAAACGTTCGACTGAGACTCACACCGACTATTCGCCACCTAATTCCTAACAACTAATCCCTAGACCCTAACCTACTTACCGGTGCTGCCGAACCCACCTTCACCCCTGGGTGATTCAGAGAGCTCATCTACTTCCTCAATCTCCGCTGTTTCAATTTTCTGGATCAGGAGCTGTGCTATTTTATCGCCTTTATCAATATGAAAATCTTCATCGCCGGCATTATATAAGACTACTCCGTATTCTCCGCGGTATGTATATTCAATCACCCCGCCAAAACCGGTGATTCCGAACTTTGAAGCCAATCCACTTTTATCCCAGATCAGCGCCACATATCCTTCCGGCAATTCCAGGGCAAATCCGGTTTTAAAATGGTATCTTTGACCCGGTTTTAATATAACATCTTCCAAGGAATAAATATCCAGACCGGCATCACCCGGGTGGGCATACTTAGGGATCTGTAAATCCGGATGCAATCGCTTAATTTTTATCTTCATTCGACCAGTTTATCTAACTGTTTATAAAAATCTTCTTTTGTTCCGTCGTTGTCAATAACCACATCCGCCTTTTCAATCATATCCTGTATGTGAACCTCTGCTTCCGCAGCACTGTCTTTTTGGAATTCGTCCCAGGTTTTCTCCTCATCTCCCGGATTTTCCGCCCTCTTTACCAGTCGCTCAAAGCGCGTTCTGGCATCAACCTGTAGACTGACTAATTTAAATCCTGGGATCGCCTTTAGATGTTCAATGTCCGTCCAGCGTCGGACACCGTCAATCACAATTACATCGCCTTCAGCTTTTTTGACATCTTCCGCAATGGCTTTTGATAAAATATCCTGCGAAAAATTTTCCCTCAGTACCTGGGAAATATTCTGCAGATTTTCCCTGGTCTGTGGCAGATACACGCGATCCGCAACATCCCGCAGAATAGTCGAAAAACGGAAACTTTCGGCTCCGTATTTTTCGCTCAGATATTTGCAGGCAGTACCTTTACCGCTTGCGATCAACCCTGTAAATCCAAGAACTTTCTTACTCATTAACGTTATGTATTTATTTGCTTGTCTTCATCTCCACATCCCCTTCGTCCGGTTTCATCACTTCTATTTCTTCCGCAAATATTTCCTGTAATTGCTTCTGCCATTCGATATTCTCCTGATAAACTTCCACCTCTATCCCCGCCTCTTTCAGAAAATCCACGACTTTAGAATTACGGTATACTTTTCCCATAACCACTTTTTTAATACCGGCCGCAATAATATATTTGGTGCAATGAATACAAGGGCTGTATTTCATATACAGTATCGATCCTTGAGTATTTGTTCCTGAGATTGTAGCAGCCTGCAAGATAGCATTGTGTTCGCCATGAATAGTTCTCACGCAGTGACCCTCTTCCATCAGATGCCCTATATCATCGCAGTGCGGTAATCCGGGAGGCGAACCGTTATAGCCGGTGGAAATAATTCTCCGGTCTTTAACCAAAACAGCGCCTTGATAAAGACGATCGCAAGTACTGCGGGTTCCGATAATTTTTGCAATCGCCATGAAATAATCATCCCATGACGGGCGAACATGCTTTTTGGTTTCTTTTTCCATATTCTTCTCCCTAAAGTTTATGGCTTAGGCAACGACTTTAACGCTCGGCCCCATAGAACTGGCCAGATGGACCTGCTTGATGTATGTGCCTTTCAGTGATTCCGGTTTAGCTTTCTTAATCGCATCCATCAATACCGCGTAGTTCTCTTTCAATTTTTCGTCATCAAAGGAAACTTTCCCGATCATCTGGTGAATGTTGCCGGAATCATCCGAACGGTACATCGCTTTGCCGGAAACTAATTCGGAAATAGTTTTTTTCACATCTTTAGTTATGGTATCTGTCTTTGGATTCGGCATTAAACCTTTCTGTCCCAGAATTTTGGCGATACTGCCCAGATTTTTCATGATCTGCGGTTCAGCAATAGCAATGTCAAAATCGCATTTTTTGGTGGATTTTATCTCCTTAATCACTGATTCATCGCCGATAATATCCGCACCCGCCTCTTTCGCCTCTTTTTCTTTTTCCGGAGAAACGAAAGCAGCAATCCGGAGCTTCTTACCCAGACCGTGAGGAATCAAAAACGTACCTCTGATCATTTGATCCGCTTTTTTGGTATCAATCCCCAGACTGATATGCACTTCTACCGATGAATCAAACTTGGTGGTAGATGTTTCTCTGATAATTTTAATCGCTTCCGCAATCGGATACACTTTAGTTTTGTCGATTTTCTTGCTTGCCTCGATGTAACGCTTGCTCTTTTTGGTCATTGTATTTTCCTTCGTGGTACAAACCCCCGGTTCTACCGAGGTCCCACAAGTTAATTATTATTTATTCTTCTAATTTTTTATGAGTTTCCTGTTCTTTGCGCACTGTCCGCCAGTGGTACCAGAATAATGGAATCCCTAGCAGGATAAACGGCAGATTACGTGCAGCTTCGGTTTGCGTGTTATCAAATGATGTTTGGGATAGTTTCTGCCAGTTATCATAATCAACAATCCAATCCTTAGCGGTGGTTACAGTTGCTGCGTCTAACTGACATTTATCCGCGCAATCAATAATACTCTGAACAGAATTCTTTTCCAGTACCAAGGATGTTTGCTGATCAACTACCTTCTGGTTTAATCTGTCAGCCTCTGATGCAGCGGGAAAAATCCATGTTTTAAGTACAAGATTAATCATAATACCACCGGCAATAACAAACATCAGTAAAGCCCCCAGAGAAACGAGGTAGAAATAAATCGGGCGGATTACAGTAGCTGCACCTTCTTTTTTAGCATCTTTCTGGACAGAACGGAAATGAATGATAAATATCGGCAACGCGATAATCAGGAAAGAGAGTGCCGCCACCGCTGCTTGTGAATTTTGATAGTTCGGATTATTCGCTGTTTTCTGCCATGCTGTATAACTTTCTTCCCACGAACTGATCATCGTCTTATCTTCATCTGTAATTTTGCATTCATCTGTACAATCGATATTATCGACAGTTACTCCTACTTTCGGGTCTAACTCATTGAAATAGAGAGTTGGCGGCGGACCAGTACGGTATGGGTCATTATTGGCATCAGTTAAAACCCATGTTTTCAAGCCCAGATTAATCAAGGCGATCAAAGAACCGACGACCAGTGCTAGAGTAATAAAAGACGCTAGATAAAAATATATGTGTCTGATTATATTACCCTTTTTTTGTTTATTCGATTGTTGTTCTTCCATGGGTTTATTTTCGAATAATTAATTATTCAATAGTTATACCCATTTGACGGGCGGTGCCTTCAATAATTTTCATTGCACCTTCGATGTCATTAGCGTTCAGATCCGGCATTTTCTTTTCTGCAATTTCTTTGATCTGGGCTTTGGTTACTTTGCCGACTTTGGTGATTAGCGGATTACCGGATCCTTTTTGGATTCCTGCGGCTTTCTTTAATAACTCGGCAGCTGGTGGAGTTTTTAGGATAAATGAATATGTCCGATCTTCATAAACGGTTATTTCAACCGGGGTAATATCTCCACCAAGATCCTTGGTTTCATTATTAAACTTGGTGCAGAATTCCTGGATATTTAAGCCGTGCTGACCTAAAGCCGGTCCGACCGGAGGCGCTGGATTTGCTTTGCCTGCCGGAATTTGTAATTTGATGACTGTTTTAATTTTCTTAGCCATTGTTAGATAGATTTATGTTATAAGATTTAAGGTTGAGTTAACAGGTCAAATACATCTAGAAGCAATGCATGATCTGAAAACCTTTAATACTACTAAAGCTTCTTAATCTGTAGTGAATCCAGCTCGGTAGGCGTTTCCCGGCCGAACATGGAAACCAGTACTTTGACTTTTCCGCGGGCATCATCAACTTCCGAAACTTTTCCTTCCATTTCTTTGAAAGGACCATCGGTAATGCGCACTGGATCACCAACCGCCACATCAATCTTGTATTTCGGCTCTTCAATTCCCATTCTCTTCTGCAGATTCTTCACTTCGTCCTCTGAAATTGGCGTCGGAGTTGTACCGGTTCCCACAAATCCTGTTACGTTCGGCGTATTTCGCACGACATACCATGATTCATCGGTAACGATCATTTCCACCAACACATAACCCGGGAATATTTTTTCGGTTACTATTTTACGCTTTCCATTTTTTATTTTTATTTTCTTTTCGGTAGGAATTAAAACGTTGAAAATTTTATCCTCCATATCCATCGATTCGATTCTTTGTCGAAGATTTCGGGAAACATTTTCTTCATATCCCGAATAAGTATGTAGAACATACCAGCGTTTTCCATGTTTTGCAGTTTGTTTTGGCATAGCTTATTTAATTAGTTGCTCAAGCCCTAAATTCAATAGATAATCGGCCAGTCCCAAAAACACGGCCACTGATATACTGACCCCGATCACAATCAAAGTATGTTTGATCGCCTCTTTGCGGCTGGGCCAGGTAACTTTCCTTAGTTCGTCTTTCGATTCCTTAAAGTATCGAAATATCTTATTGTTGGTTACTGTCATTTTTTGGTCTTTAAAAAGCCCTTGTCGGGCTCTGATTTTTCTCAAATAAATCATACCCGAAATCGAAATAATTTGCAAGTGCTTCGTTTGAAATTTGTGAAATTACGCTAAATATCTAGATTTTTGACCGCTTTTGCGTGTGTATGGATAAACCGCTTGCGTGGCGCCACGTCCGCGCCCATTAACACGTCAAATATCTCATTCGCCGCTTCCGCGTCATCAATCTTGACCTGCATCAGCATTCTGGTCGCCGGATTCATAGTTGTATCCCAAAGCATCTGCGGGCTCATTTCTCCCAAACCCTTGTACCGCTGGATAGTGATACCGGAAATACTTTCCCCTACACCCACTTCTGCCGGGTTTTCATCTGTTTCTATCACTTCTTCTTTTGCCGGTTTCTTTTTTTCTTCCGCCTTAGCTTTGATTACCGATTGCATAGAGATAATTGCTTTTTCTTTCTCCGCGTCTGTGTAAACGAAGCGGACATCTTTGCCTTTTTGCAGACGGTATAACGGAGGTTGTGCAATGTACAGAAATCCCTGCTCGATGATATTCGGCAAGTAACGGTAAAAGATTGTCAAAAGCAAAGTTCTAATATGCGCGCCGTCTACGTCAGCATCAGTCATAATAACAACTTTATGGTAACGGATCTTGGCGATATCAAACTGTTCACCAATATTCGTGCCTAGTGCCAGAATTAATGATTTGATTTCATTGTTGGCCAGCATCTTATCAAGACGTGCTCGCTCTACGTTCAAAATCTTTCCGCGCAATGGAAGTATCGCCTGAATATTACGATCCCTACCCTGTTTTGCGGAACCGCCGGCGGAATCTCCCTCAACGATGAATACTTCAGAATCAGCCGGATTGCGTGACGCACAATCGGACAGTTTTCCGGGCAGCGTGATGCCGTCCAACGCACCTTTTCGGATTACAGAATCGCGGGCTGCTCTGGCCGCAACGCGAGCCTGCGCAGCGAGTAGGGTCTTGCCGATGATCTCACGGGCATCACGGGGATTTTCTTCCAAGAAATTCTGCAGTGTTTCGGAAAAAACAGTCTCGACAGCCGGGCGTACTTCAGCATTGCCCAGTTTCGCTTTGGTCTGACCTTCAAACTGAGGATTCGGCACTTTCACGCTGATTACTGCCGTCAGTCCTTCCCGTACATCATCACCGGAAAGATTGTCGTCGTTTTCTTTTATAAATCCCTGCTTACGCGCGTAGTTATTCAGTGCGCGGGTCAACGCAGTACGAAAACCGATTAAATGCATCCCCCCTTCAACCGTGTGAATGTTATTAGCGAAAGAAAAAACATTTTCGGTAAAATCGTCATTATATTGAAATGCAATTTCTACGTTAATACCGTCTTCCTCTTTTTCCACGTAAAAGATGTTTTCCTGTTTAGCAGCTTTATTAGTATTCAACTGCTTAACATAAGAAGCGATACCGCCTTCAAAATAGAAAGTATGGCTTTTTTTCTTATCCTTTTCCCGCAGATCTTCAACGCTGATTTTTACTTTTTTTGTTAAATACGCCTGTTGTCTTAAATGATCCAAAACAGTTTTCCAGTTGAATTCTAATACAGTAAATATTTCTGGATCCGGTTTAAAAATCTGCGTAGTGCCGGTTCCCACCGCTTTTCCGATCGGTTTTACTTTGGCGACCGCCTTTCCTCTTTTATATTCCTGCATCCAGGTTTTGCCGTCACGTTTAATCTCTGCCCGCATGTATTCGGACAGCGCGTTGACGACTGAAACACCGACGCCGTGCAAACCGCCGGATACCTTGTATCCGCCTTCACCGAATTTACCGCCGGCATGCAATGTAGTCATAACTGTTTCCAGCGCGGATTTCTTTGTGACACTGTGCCTTTCCACCGGGATACCGCGTCCGTTGTCATAAACCGATACCATGCCGTCCGGCAAAAGTTTTACTTCGATCAAATCGGCATTCCCGCCCATCGCCTCGTCAATGCCGTTGTCCACCACTTCCCAGATCAGATGGTGCAGACCGGCTTCGGCGGTGTTTCCGATGTACATACCCGGCCTTTTTCTGACCGGCGCCAAGCCTTCCAAAACAGTAATCTGTTTGGCGGTATATTCCGGTTTTCCGTCGGAAACTTTTTCAGCGGGTTTCTTGGCCGGTTTTACTCCTTTAGTCTTTTTTACCGATTTAGCTACTTTCTTTTTTGGCATAAATTTGTTCTACCTTTCTTCAAGTATTATTGTGCTCGAATTTGAGCGTTAAATTTTTGTTCTAATGATTTAATTATCTGATTATGAAATTTTTGCGCCTCCACCAGCGAAAGTGTCCGGTCATTCGCGCGGTAATCCAAATGAAGCGCCATACTTTTCTTGCCTTCACCGATCTGTTTGCCGATGTATACATCAAACAGCTCCACCCGGGTGAGTAATGCTCCGCCGGATTGCCAAACAACTTGCTCAATTTCTTTATATAATACAGTCTGGTCAATAACAAACGCTACATCCAGCATTACGCTGGGATATTTTGGCAACACATTAAATATTTTTAGATTTGTCAGGTAGTCCAGAAACACCACCAGAAAATAAATCGGCCGGTCCAGATCAAAATTTTTCGCGACTGCAGATGATAGCTGTGACAGTGTCGCCAGCACTTTACCGTTATGGGTAAATTTTAATGATTTCCGGGTGCTGTACGCATCCCAATATGGGCAATCACTTGCACCAGCTTTTTCCAACAGGTCACTCTCATATTGCACATTCTGTTCTTCAAAAAGTTGTTCCAAAACCCCCTTCAGTTCAAAAAATTCCCTGCCGTCTTCTGACCCTCCGGTGATTACTGCACTTAATAACGGCGCCTCGTGAGTTTTACCGCCCGCCTTTAGAGAATACACGTTGGACAGTTCAAACAATTTCAGATTTTCTGTTTGCTTCAGATTTTCGTGAATATTATTCAGAAGACCTGACAGCAGTTCGCTTCGCATATACTGCTGATTTGAGGCAAGCGGGTTGGCGATTTCAACATGATCTGCGGTTTTCAAACCCAGTTTCTTAATATTTTCACCGCTGGTAAAGGAATAATTATAGGCTTCAGTAAATCCCCTTCCTTTAAAGTAGGTCTTTATCTGTCTGGTTCTAGATAGATATTTCGGCTCGACCGGCGGTTCTAAATTACCGTTTGGCACAGATTCGCCCAGTTTATTGTAGCCGTAAATTCTAGAAACCTCTTCAATAATATCTTCCGGTATTTTCAAATCAGGTCGGTATGTCGGCACCAATACTTCCAGCGAATTTTTCCCTCGCTTGGAAACCTCAGCACCCAGTGAGTTCAATATAGAAATAATTTCTTTGACCGGAATTTTAATTCCAAGAATATTCTCAATCCGGTCGGTACTGACTGTAATTTTGGCAGGTTCAATCTGCCATTTACCGATATCAACTATTTGTTCCAATATAGCGTCCGGCAACATTTCTTTCAACAGGAAATATGTATATGTTAAATTTGCCAATGTTTGATTGGGATCAACTGTCTTTTCGTAACGGCCGACCGCGTCTGTTCTGTGCCCCAGCTTGCGTGAAGTACGGCGGATTGTAATTGGATCAAAGGTTGCTGCCTGCAAAACAATTGTCGTAGTTTTATCGCCGATTTCGCTGTTCGCACCGCCCATGATTCCGGCCAGGTCGATTATCCTTTCCGCATCTTCAATAATCAGCATACCTGATTCAAGATTCCAATTTTTTCCGTCCAGTGTTGTCACTTTTTCACCGTTTTTTGCCGGACGGACTGTCATTGTTTTCCCTTGAATTTTATCATAGTCAAAAGCGTGTAAAGGCTGACCGCGATCCAGCATAATGTAGTTTGTCAGATCCACAATATTATTAATTGACCGTACACCGACTGATTCCAAACGTTTCTGCATCCATTCCGGGGAAGGTCCGATTTTGATTCCGCTAATCACCAGCGCTGAATAACGCGGGCACAATTTTACATCCTCAACTGCCACATTAACAACCTGATTCTTTTTCGCTGTCTCTTTAATATCGTAAAATTCCTTTTTGAGTTTCAATCCCGTAATCGCTGCAATCTCCCGGGCAACACCAAAGTGCCCCATTAGATCCGGCCGGTTAGCCAGTACATCCAAATCAAGCACCACGTCATCCAATCCTAACTCCCTAACAACATCCGTCCCAATTTTCGCCTTGTTGTCCAGAAACAATATTTCATGATCACCTTTTTTCGGCAAACCAAGTTCTTCCGCCGAGCAGATCATCCCGCAGGATTCCACGCCTCGGATATTCGCTTTTTTCAGTTCCATACCGTTCGGCAGTTTCGCTCCCACCATCGCGAATGGAACTTTCCTACCAAGAGATTCCGGCTTGATATTAACTCCCCCACAAACAACTTCAAATTTTTCTTTACCATTATTAACCGTTACCAGATTCAGTTTGTCGGCATTGGGATGTTTTTTGATACCTAAAATTTCCGCGACCACCACTTTAGAAATATTACCGCCGGCTTTTTCAATTGTGTTCACTTCAACTGAACGGATCGTCAAATCATCTGCCAGTTTTTCTGGAGTTGTCTGGATCGCAACATATTCTTTTAACCAATTAAGTGAAACTTTCATTTTTTTGTGATGTCACTTCGAGCGAAGCCGAGAAGTCTAGATTTCTCCACTACGGTCGAAATGACCTGCTTGTTAAAATTGTTTTAAAAATCTTATATCGTTCTCAAACAAAGCGCGGATGTCAGCTATCTTATGTTTAATCATCAAGGGTCTTTCAATGCCGAATCCGAACGCGAAACCCTGATATTTTTTCGGATCGTAATTGGCAGCTTTCAAAACATTCGGGTGGATCATGCCGCAGCCGCCCATTTCGAGCCAGCCGGTATTTTTACAGGTCGGACATCCCTTGCCGTCACAAATCGTGCAGGAAATATCAAACTCCGCTCCCGGTTCCACAAACGGAAAATACGAAATACGAAAACGAACCTTAATATCTTTTTCCAAAATCTCCCTCATAGCATAATGCAGTGTCCCTTTCAGGTCGGAAAATGTAATGTCGGTATCAACAGCGACGCCGTCGAATTGGTGGAACATCGGTGTGTGGGAAATATCTTCATCACGGCGGTAGCATTTGCCGGTGGCGATCACCCGCAACGGTGGTTTTCTTTTTTCCATTGTTCTGACCTGCGATGCGGAGGAGGTATGCGTTCTCAGCAGTAATTCGCCGTATTTACCGACCGATGCATTTTTTTCCTTTTTAATATAAAAAGTGTCCTGCATATCACGCGCCGGATGGTCTGCTGGCACATTCAAAGCCTGGAAGTTGTAATAATCATTTTCAATTTCCGGCCCGTCCACAATATCAAAATTCATGGAGCGGAATACATCCCATATTTTTTCCAGCATCTGAGTGATCGGATGGAGATGACCTTCTTGTGTCCTGACACCCGGCAGCGTGGGGTCGAAAAAGTCAGCATCTTCTTCTATCTTACCGGAGAATTTTGATTCCGCTGTTTTCAACGCGCCGGCCAGCTCATTTTTAATTTCATTGGCCAGTTTTCCAATTACCGGTTTCATTTCGTCAGAGATATCCTTGATTTCTCTCAATACTTTTGTAATCTTACCTTTTCTGCCTAAATATTCGATTTCCAGATTTTTCAATTCTTCAGAATCGTTAACTTTCTGGATTTCTTCCAGCGCTTTTTGTTTCAGTTGTTCTAAGGTTTTTTTCATAGAATATTATTCTTGATGCTGTTCATGTTGTTGTACACCTGGATTTTCCCTGCCCAGAAAAAAGAATTCCAGCAGTCCCAAACCCAAGATAAGCAGAATAGCGTTCCACCAAGTAAAAAGGTTGTTGGCTTGCAGCATTAAAGAAACCATGATCAGGGAAGAGAATAAGACCGACTGGCGCAATGAAACCCCGATATGCCTGAATAATACTGACCTTTTTACAAATATGGCACGCACAAAGAAGCCAAATAAGGCAAATGTACCCATAAGCGCCAAAAATAGCATAACATAAAAGGAAAAAAGGCCGACAAAACCGGAACTGAACGGGTCGATATTCAGAATCACCAACACAAAAGCCCCCCACGAAATGAGGGTCCCGAATCCCATAATTAACAGGTATCTTCTTAACGGCATATAACACTAAAGAATCTTATCTCAACGTAGTTTTTTGAAGAGATTTCCACCTAGATTGTAACAGATTTTAACAGTTTCCGCAAACGATTTTTGGGGACAAAAAACGCCATTTTTCCAAAGAAAAAAGGCTCCGAACATTCGTGGGATGTGAATGGGAACCTTTCGTGAACGATGTTTGTACAAAGAGCAACTACTTGTCGCCGGCGGGGAGTGTGGCGAGGAGGTCGCGGGGCTCAGGGTCCGGGCGCAAATGCTGCGGGCGAAGCTGCAGAACACGAGTCCTGCTTCCTTCGCTGACCACGGTAGTTACCGTGGCAGTCGCCGGCCGAGTTGAGTCCGCAGGGTAGATCTCCACCAACTGTTTGGCCACCACGAGCATGGCTTTGCCGCAGTAGCTCGACAGGTTGTCGGAGCTGATCATGACAATGTACGCAGCATTCGCGTACTTGTTCTTGAGGAGGTTGACCGTCACGAAGGATTCCAACCGGTACTCCTCGCCCTCGACGAGGTCGGACAGCGTGACCACCGGGATGCTGAACGCACGCAGATTCTTGATCTGCTGGCGGTAGACGAGACTGCTCCCGATCCCGAGGAGGATCGCGAAGAAGGCGAGGACAGCCCAGAAACGGGTGGCGGTGTACCAGTGGTACCGCTTGGCGAGCTGCAAGCTAGGCATGATCTACACCTTTCACTTCCGTGTGTGGAAACACCCTCACGCGTAAGGGCATTTCAGAGAAGAACCTGATCCACGCGTGACCGAGCATGTTATCATACTTTGGCCAATTTGTCAACCCTGTTAGAGAGTTTTCTCTAACAGGGTCAATCCCGCATACGATTAACCTTCAAGGGGGAAAAATCACAGGCGAGGATGCGCATCCTCGCCTGTAAGATTACTCAAATAAATATTAAATTATTCCTCTATCCAGCCGTTTTGGTTGATATTATAGGAAAGAATAGTATTGGCAATTTGATTATAAATACCCTCCAGATCGGAGGCGGACGGTGCGTAGAAATACATGGTCGGATCGGTGGCGATATCGTCTCTTAAAAAGTTTTCATTAACACCACTACCCAGACCGATCACGAAAATCAGTACACCGGCGTTGTCCGCTTCATCCGCTTTTGTTCTGGCATACAGCTCGGCAGTGCTTATTGGTGACGGCACATTCGCCACACCGTCGGTTAACAGAATCTCCACCTTAACATCCCCTACCGGCGCATTTGTTTGGATACTAGTTGTAGCCAATCTGATCGCGTCGCCGATATTGGTACTGCCGGTCGGCGTAGGAATTATATTAATCGCTGTTTGCGCGGCAGTAAAATCATTTGATGCAGTGAAATTTAGTTGCGCGGATTGGTTGTATGATACAATCCCGATTTTATCATAAACTGGATCCATTTCATTGATAAAAGACTTAGCCGCTTCTTTAGCAAAGATCATTGGCCTCGGCCCCCATGCTCCGCTGTTGTTCTCGCAATCAATTTGATTGAGATAGGCGGGAATTGTGCATCCGGTGCCGTCATACCCCATACTGCCGGAACGATCTATGATGTGATAAATTGTAGTGTCATTTCTCGTGGCAGAGGCACCAGCATCGGCGTAGTAACTGGCAACAGTACGCACACTATTGGAAAATGTTCCGGTTCCGACCAGTTTGCCGGAAGCCACGCCGGCATTATGCTGTGCCATAACTTCACATTCTACACCATCAACACTAATTGTTGTCCCAACATAATTCTCATCGGTGCGCAACTGCAGATATCCTTCTTCAATGCAGGTTTGTGCAGAATAAAAGGCTTTTTCCGTGGCGATTTCATTTCGAGCAATAATCTTTTCCCTGGTTGCGGTAACATTATTGGAAAAGACAAAAAGAAACATAATAATCATTGTAAAAAAGACCATTAATATAGTGATACTGCCTTCCTGATTTTTTATGCTGGTGTTTTTCATTTTACTGCTGTCTGAAAGATATCGTCGAACTGACTGACGACTCCCCTGTTCCTTTTTCTACATTTACATTAATTCTTAGCGAGGAGGAAATTTTTTTGAACGAAACCACAGTTACATCAACATCTTCATCCGTTAAGAGTTTCATACTGGAATGATCCGGAATGGAATTAATATTCTGGCCATAATACATTTTACCGCCGTCCAGTTCATAAACTGTAATCAGATTATCCGGATTAGCCGGGTCAACATAATAATAGGAATAAATTATTGCTCTGGTACCGCCCGCTTCAATTGTGACATCATAAGCATTCCGCAATGAATAAGTCATTTTTTCGATCACCTGTCTGGCGTTATGCTGAGCCATTTGCTGGTTGTTAGTCATTACTCTCTGTTCCGTACTTTGAGCCAGAAACATTGTTAGTGAAAGAGTAACAACACTGGAGATACCCAAATACACCATTAGCTCCATTAGAGTCGTTCCGAGCTGATTTATTTTGACCTGTTCTGATTTCATTGTCCTAACCAGTTAGTAATATAGCTGGCAAATGAGATATCCCTCATATTACCGCGTTCCTGCCAGGAAACTTTGACATCCAGGCGTCTGGCTTGATTATCTTCAGTACCAGATTCACTCAAATTTCCGGAAACATCCCGATAAGCTTTACCAATATGAACAGTACGATAATACTTGCCGTTCAGTTCCTGTTCCGGATGCACAGGATCGCTTGGCGCGACTATTTGAAATACACTGCCATTTTCTTCAATCTGGTAATAACCTTCAGCTAAACCACCGATGGTATTCCAATCTGTCTGCTTGATGGCAAAAAGCTGTTCCATTGATTCTTTGGCATAAGCGGTCGCTTCCACTTCCTGCTTTGCCGCAATCACCAGCTGATGATTTGATCCAATCAGATTGCCGATTGCTAACGAAAAAACCGCTGCTAGGCTGATGCTTAACAGTACTTCAATCAGCAAACTTCCTTTCTGGTTTTTCCAGTTCATAAAGATGTGATTTTAACCGTGCCGGGGATTCGCACTTCAATGCGATAGTTATTTGCCCCTTCATATAAAGTATATAAATCCAAATCCTGTTCTGGGATGCCGGTAAGTTTTTCGAAGACTATATCGTCGGTGGCGGAACAAGTAAATCTAATCGGCAAAGTATAAGTTTCCAATATCACATCCGGATTGATTGATAGCAAATCAATGGTGCCACCATTACAGCGAACCGCCCACGCTTTACCGGATTCCGCGGTTTCCGATCTGCTTTGAGCTTCACGAATAATTTGAGCGACTTTCTCTGACTCAGTATAACTCTGGGTTCCTGTTTTTCCTTTGGCCATTGATATAGCCGCAACACCGGCAATCAGGCTTATTGCCGTGATCACAATCAAAACTTCAATTATGGTAAAACCGGGTTGTTTATTTAACTTGTTCATAATACGTTTGCAAAATTCCATAATGGATACATGACTGCCAAAGCCAGGCCACCGACTAGTACACCGGTAATCAAAAGTAATATTGGTTCAATTAGCGTTGACAAATTATCACTCCAATTCTGAATGTCATCATCATAATATTTTGCCGAATGATGCAGCATGTCATCTAAATATCCGCTTTTTTCACCGGTGGAAACCATTTTCTGAAAAAGTGGCAGGAAAATTTCCGGATTACCTTTAAAGATATCAGAAAGTGTTACTCCGCGTCTCACGAATACTTCACCGGACCGGATCGCGTCCCGATAAACAACATTACTTGCCGCATTACTGGCCAAAATAAGACTTTGGTCAATTGAAACACCGGACTTGGTCAGCATGTGCAGAGATCTGGAAATCATGGCTAAGTTCAATTTCTTGACAACCATCCCAATCATCGGTAGACGAAGTATCATGCGGTGAATAATTTTTTTAAATTTTTCGGAATACCTGATGCTGAGCCGGAAAGCTAGTACGATTAAAGCAATTCCGATTCCAAGATACAGACCGTAATTAACCATAAAATTGCTTATGGCGATTAGAACACGGGTGAACACGGGCAACTGAGCGGACACATCGTCATAAATTGCCGCTATTCTCGGGATGACCACGACCATCATTACGGCCACAATTACAATCATTGTCACAAAAATCAGAGTCGGGTAAACCAAAGCGTTTCTGATTTTTCTGATCAGTTTATAATCGCTTTCCTGTTGATTGGTTAAAAATTCCAGCACCTCAATCAGTTTTCCTCCGTGTTCACCAATCCTAATCATTGCTATCGATACCGGCGAAAATACATTTTTATGTTTCTCTAATGCAGACGAAAGTGTTCGCCCCGAAACTACGGCCTTTTCCAAATCCGCAATGATAATCTTCATATTAGGATTTGCATTTTGCTCCCGGGATGACGCTAAAGCGTCCGGCAGATTCAGCCCCGCTTTCATCATAGTCATCAGACTGCGCATGAAAACAATCCGGTCGATTCTGGAAATATACCGGAACATACTCTGCCAGAGGGCATTTCGATTTTTAATTTTAGTCAAAGTGACCACCGAATTTCCTTCACTGGACAGCTGTTTGGCAACTTTCTTTTTTGTCCAACCCTTGGCCAATCCGCGGTGTATAGTATTTTCAACGTCAATTAATGTATATTCAAAATTGATCATGTTCGTGGTTATTTAGTTACCCTGATTACCTCTTCCAAGGTTGTTTGTTTATTAAGTACTTTAATTATTCCGTCTTCATACATTGTCCTCATATTCTTGGCTTGCGCTGATTTTTCTATTGCCGAAGTATGCGCCCGGTTGATAATTAAATCATGAATGTCTTCATCCATTTTCAATACTTCAAAGATTCCGGTTCTTCCGGAATAACCGGTATTGAGACACTCCGGACAACCTTTGCCTTTCGCAACAATTGACTGTTCTGTATTAGAATTAGAGTATTTTTGTATTGATTCATTAGAAATTGAATCGAGGGCATATTCCGTTTTACAGGAATCGCAAATATTCCGTACTAACCGCTGGCCAATAATTGCTTTCAGGGTGGATGCGATCAAATACGGCTCCACTCCCATATCCAGCAGTCTCGGAATTGCGGCGGCGGCGCTGTTAGTATGTAAAGAAGTTAAAACTAAATGACCGGTCATTGCCGCGTTAATTGCGATGGTTGCTGTTTCTTTATCCCGAATTTCTCCGATCATAATAATATCCGGATCCTGACGCAATATTGAACGTAAGCCATTGGCAAAATTTAAGTCCACATGCGGATTTACCTGTATCTGATTCGCACCGGTCAAATGGTATTCGATCGGATCTTCGATTGTGGAAATATTCACTTGTTGGTTATTAATCTCTTTCACAAGAGAATATAAAGTCGTTGTCTTACCTGAACCGGTCGGTCCGGTAATTAAAATCATTCCGTTGGAAAATCCCAGTATTTTTTTCAAATCTTCACGGTTGTTTTTTTCCAAACCCAAAGTATCCAGTGAAAGTTTTTCATTATCCGTATCCAGAAATCTTAATGAAGCTTTTTGGCCGTGCAATGTCGGAATAATAGATAAACGCACCGCAACTTTATATCCCGATTCATTAAAACTAAACCGGCCGTCCTGCGGACGCATGTGCTCGTCAATACGAATTTGAGACAGTATTTTAGTACGCGCGATTACCGGTGCCAGCAGTTCTTTCGGCAAAGTAAAAAATTCGTGAAGCATTCCGTCCATCCGAAAACGAACTGAAACTGAATCCTCACGGGGTTCAATATGCATATCGCTTGCCTCACTTTTTATGCCGAAAATTATCATTTGGTTCAGCAGTGAAATGATCGGCGCTTCCTGTCCCATTGTTTCCGGAGTGTTGTTAATCCGGCAAGCTCTGACAATCAGTTCATCAATTGCTTTTTTGCTGGATTCCGCGGAATTATTGAAAGTTTCCTCCAAATATTGTTTGATATCCCTCTGATTGGCCAGATACACCGCTACATCCTTATTCAGTGATCTTTTTACATAGGCAATCAGTTCCGTATTTTCCGGTCTGGCCATTGCCACATAAACATATGCTTCGTCTTCCTGAAAAGGCAATACTAAATGTTCAAGACAAATAGAAGACGGGAGTTTTTTGACTACATCTGAATATATTTTTACCTGGTTCAGATCAACCACCTGTAGTGAATGTGAGTCCTGCAGTAATGAAATCAGCTTGGATGATGGAACTATCCCCTGTTCAATACAAAAATCCAAAACATTGCCCATCTGGAGTTTTTCGTACTCTTTGAGCTTATTGGATGTTTCTTTGGATAAGATACCCTCTTTTCTTAGGGCATCAGTTACTTGTTTGGTTGCAATCATCTTTTTGCCAGATAGAATTTGCTAAGGTAAGCACATTTTTTTACCATCAAATGCTTTACTTTATTATTACTACTAAAACATGCCATCTTATACCGAATTCGATATTATGTCAACCCCTAAACGATGATCCTTTATTCTAAAGAAAAAATAGGCAAATATTATAATAAAAAATCCCGCAGATACCAAGGGGTATTACGGGCGGCCGGTTACGGCCAAAAGAGCTGTTTACAGGTTGACAACAAGCGTTTCCGCCTGAATGAAGTGGATCGGACCGAAGTCCCGGCGCATGCGTGCCAGCTCCTTTTCGGACCAATCCGGCTCCACCGTTTTGCCGAAACCATCCACGGTGTCAGCCAGATGTTCTTCGGTGAGTAGTTCGAATGCTTCGGGAGTAGTCTGGCACAATTTGCCGGTCACGACCACTTCGAATTCATCGCGGACGTTCTCCGCGATGACGGCATTCAGTGTCCTGAAATCGATTGCGTCTCCGGCAAAGAAGAACTTCGTCCCGTTCTGGCAGCAGATATATACGCCACCTTCCGGGACTGATGCATCCTGCCGGATTGACATGAAAACATTCCCCATGTCATCACAGCGCTCCACCCAGAGGCGGAGATTCTCAACGCGATCGATGGAGGCACCTGCCTGCTTACGCATGTACTAGTCCCTTTCAACGCTTTGGTTCACATCCATGTGGCGAACTGACGTCCACCTGCGGTAGTAATTGCCAATACTACCAGAATAAGATTTTATGTCAACCCGCGGCATTTGCTTGCAAATGCACGGGTCAACCCCTGCACCCAGTGTGGGTGCGGGGGTCAAGACAGATGGACAATACAAAAAAGACTTGCGGAATTGGTAAGTCTTTAATCAAACCTTATTAATTTTATTTTTGCTTTTGTAAGAGGAATTTAAAGGATATTTTTTTATTCACCTCCAGCGATCCGACTTCAAACAATTTAAAGGCAAAATAGAATCCGATCATCACATATAATGCCACGACTACGACTCCTGCTACTGACTCCCAGATAGTTAATGCACCGATGGAACTGCGGAAAATCAGAATCAGCGGAGCGGTAAACGGAGTAAAACTTACTATTCTGGATAATGTTCCCGAAGGTTCTGCTAACAAAAATGATGCAAAATAGACCGGAATAATTGAAAGAATAATAAAGACTGAGGAAAACTGTTGGGCATCACGGTATTTCGGCATTGCCGCGCCAACTCCCACCATGATACTGGAAAGAAACAGAAACCCGCCGATTGTATAAAATATGGATAGCAGTATTTGACCGACCGTTACATCAACGGCCGACCAGTCAATTGTGATTGGAAAAATATTGGTCGAAACTACTACAATTCCGGTCATCAGAGCTCCCAACGCGAACAGTGAAGTCAACGACACGCCAGTAAGCCCGACTAATTTCCCCCAAATCAGTTGGCGCGGTTTCACAATGGACAATATTGTTTCAATCATTCGGTTCTCCTTTTCTTCCGAGACACTGGATAACATAAATCCGGATGAAAACATAACCATCACAAAATAAACCAATATAGAAATTATCGGAATAATAAATACTTCAAAACGCTGATCTACTATTGCTCCGTTTTTATATAACGTTTTTTCTAGCTTAAGATCACTGGAAAATAAAGCTATTCTTGCCGGATCTTTGATCTCCAGCAGGATATTTTGCTTCAGCATTTCCTTTGCCACCGTATTAAACCGGTCACGCGAAATAAGGCTTGTATCAATAGCATATATATCAATTACTTTGTCATTCAGTATGTTCGCCGGATAGAAAAAAGCTGCATCCGCTTTTCCTGCTCTTACCTGCTCTTTAGCCACCTCAATATCGGTGGCAATAAAATAAGGAGGAACGATTGTATTACTATTAATTATCCCTGACTGATCAATGATTAATATATTATCAATATTTTTTACTTCTTCTGCTATCTTCTTTTCTACCTGGGTTGCTGACGTTCCTGAAACTGCGACTAAGCCCAAATAGATAATCGGAACAATTACAATCATAATCCAAAAAGACGGTTTCTGAACTATCTTCAAATATTCTTTTTTCGCTACTTTTAGGATTGTATTCATTGTTGTTTTGATACCATTACAAATATCTCTTCTAAAGAAGGCGCCGCTACTTCAAATTTTGTGATTTTCAATTCAGTATTTGCCAAATATGACAGTGTTTCCTTCGGTGTGATTCCTTCTTTTAGAATCAGGGAGGCGGAATTAGTAGTGTCGTTGTCAATTGAATACAATTGGTCATTCTTCGGCAGAACGCCCCGGAACTGTACGTGAATCCGGTCTTCACCGAATTGGGCTTTTACTTCATCCACTGCCCCGTATAAAATCCGTTTGCCGTCCTGGATCATAATCAGGCGGTTGGCGATTTTTTCCACTTCTTCCATCTGGTGGGTAATAAAAATTATCGTGCTTCCTTTCTCCTTCATTTCCAAAAGCATATCCATCAACAGAGTCCTGTTTACCGGATCAAGTCCTTTGGTCGGTTCATCCAGAATCAATAAATCCGGCTGATTGATAATCGTAATCCCCAGCTGAATTTTTTGCTGTTGGCCGGAGGATAATTTTTTTACTTTTAATCTCGCCTTGTCGTGCAGTCCGACTTTTTCCAAATATCCATAGGACCATTTTTTTGCATCGTTTGCCGACATCCCTTTCAGTTCGCCGAAATAGACCATGGTATCAATCACTCTCTCGGATGTATACAATCCCCTTTCTTCAGGCAAATAGCCGACATGAGCCGACATAGATTGGTCATATTTTTTTCCGTCGATAAGAAGCGTTCCGCTGTCCGGCTGGAGAATATTCAAAAGACAACGGATGGTTGTGGTTTTTCCCGAACCGTTGGCGCCAAGCAGAGCAAATACTTCTCCTTTTTGCACATCAAAAGAAAGGTCATTTACAACTTTATTGTCTCCGAATGATTTCGAAAAATTCTTTACACTGATTATACTTTCAGACATGAGCTATTTTTTGATTACAACAATTGTACATTTGGTCAGCAGTGCCGCTGCCGCCCCGATTGCAGCCAGAACGGGTGCAATCAACGCGCCGACTACACCGACCGTTACCGGAATTTCTATAATTGATTCGCCCTTTTCATTGTTAATTATAATCCGGCGCGCATTTCCTTCCTTTATTAACTCCTTTACCTTTTCAACGACTTTGTCGCCGGAAATTACGAATTCTTCCTTTTTTTCTTGATTTTTATCCATAGTATTACTATCAATAATTACGAATTTATTATATCACGCAAACATGAAATATACTAGTTTTGCTGGCAATTTTGTCAATTCAAAAAAATAAGGCCCGCTGCAAAAAAACAGCCGGGCCCGGGAATGAGCAATCGCGCTCCGCTTAATAGGTCGGGGGCTCCGGACGGAGAGAATGTCTGTGGGTGCGAGACCCCCTGAAGCCTCAATGAAGGCCGAAGAAGGCGTTCAGACGGCCAACAGTGAGGCACATCTAGCCGACGAAGAGCCCGTGCGGGATCTGCTCGTGACCACCATAAGTCTTGATGAACTCATCCGAGAACCGCCGGACTCTTTCGAAATCAGAGGTCGTCGCAACCGACTTCCGACCATGGTGGTCGGTTTGTGGACGGGGTGTGGGCAATATGTCGCCCTGCTCTTTAACCATCAGCAGACTCCTTCAGATTAGAGACTATTCATGCGCGAGACTACATTCTACAAAAATTAAAAAAAGTGTCAACCCCCGCACTTAGTGGTTGCGGAGGGTTAAGACTCGACACGTAAGGGCATCTCTGCTCTATTTGGTTATGTAAACTGAGTAATTGTATTTATAATTTCCCGGCTCACCTTTTGCATCTACTTCAACTATCATATCAGCCTTTCTAGCAATTGGTAATACATGCGGATAAAATTGCACTTTCTGCCGTAATAAAAAATTGTCTCTTACTTTCTCTTTGGTAGAATTTCTTTTTAATTGATCACGGCGTAATCTATTATCTAGTCGGATATTATCTGGGACATGAAAATATATGCAATAATCTGATTTGCGCAGTAAATCAAAATCTCCTTCAACAATTAAATAATCCACCTTACCTACCCTTCGCCGATAATTATCTTCTCCGGCATCTGCACCCAAGCCTGTTTGGTCGTAATAAGTTGGTACCGACATGGTTTGCCCTTTTCGTAACTGAGTTATTGCTTGCAATTTTTGTTCGAATATTTTCTGATTATATTTACTAATTGGGTTCTTGCCTTCAAGATGCTTAAAACGATATTCCCGATCCCCTATTACATAATCATCAACCGAGATATAATCTGCAGAGTCTAATGCTGTTACTAGTTTTTTTACAATTGTTGTTTTACCGCTGGCAGGTCCTCCGAAGAAGCCAATTAATTTAGTCCCACGCTTGCCAATTCCTGCCAATATTAATTTAATTTCGGTAAAGAACCCAGCTTCTGGAAGATTCTTCTTTAGAAGTTTAAAATTATTTTTCGTAATTATTCCTTTTATTTCATCTTCTGTATCCATAATTCATGTTATTGAATTGTTGAATATTATGTGCCGTGATGTTTTTCTATTTTTATTCCTGCTGTAACACTCTCTTCATTTGTTTTAGGTGATGTTCGAAATGTGGTTCTCCTCCTTCGTCAAACACCCAATCTATATGCGGTCGCTGTCTAATTTTCTCTTCGCCTATTGTTTGGATATTTTTTTCTAACTCAAACTGCCATCTTTCCAATTCAGATATAAGCGTTTCCGGAGAATAGTCTTTGAATTCCTGGTAAACCTTTTCATTGAAATCGCTATAGTTGTCTGTCTGCATAAACCATGGTTCATCTCCAATTTCAAAGACTTTTTGTAACTCTCGAGCACACTCCCTTTCCCATCCAATCAGATGAGAAAGAACGTCTTGTACCCGCCATTTCTTTGTTACATAAACACCCCAATCAGATTCTTTGAGATTCTTGAAGAAATTAATCATATCCATATTATTTACATGGCGTCATATTACCTTATACCGTTTTTTAAATATCTTTTTCATGAATTCAAACCAGATAATTATAAAAGCGCTGACACCTAACATCAGTAAGACATCATTCATATGAAGTCTGGTTAAATGGAAAAGGTCATTTAACCAGGGGTTGGAATAAATTAAAACTAAGGATGCAAGTGTCCCCAAGACAACTGCCCACATTGTTCGATTTACAGTACGGAAGATATTGATAATACTTTCGGACCACGACAGATTTACCGCGATCATTATCAAATTACCAATAACCAAACTGCTGAAGGTCAGTGTTCTTGCCTCCAACTCACCCTTACCTATTTGTAATGTCAATAAATAAATAGCAAAAGATATTGCCAAAACACTCAACCCCTGAATTAAACTGAAAAATAACGCTTGCTTATTGAATAAAGGTTCCTTTAAGTTTCTGGGTTTACGTTGCATGACGTCTTTTGCCGCCTGGTCCGCTTCAAAAACAATCGTACAGGCCGGATCGATAATTAATTCCAGAAAAGTAATATGGATCGGTAGCAGAATAACGGGCATACCGAATAATACGGGCAAGAATGCCAAACCGGCGATCGGGACATGCACAGCAAAAATATAAGAGATTGCTTTCTTAAGATTACTAAATATTATTCTACCCCGTTTTACCGCCTCAATAATTGAAGTAAAGTCATCATCAAGTAGAACCAATGACGCCGCTTCACGGGCAACGTCAGTTCCCCTTTTCCCCATGGCTATTCCGATATTTGCCGATTTCAACGCAGGAGCATCGTTTACTCCATCTCCGGTCATTGCCACAATTTCACCGTGCGCTTTAAGAGCATTGACTATCGCCAGCTTCTGCTCCGGCACAACCCGGCTGAAAACATTCACTGAATCGATTTTTAGCTTCAAGTCCTCTGCACTCATCGCTTCCAGCTGGGGACCGGTAATAAAATTATCCGGATCTTTCAATCCGATTTGTCGGGCGATAAAACTGGCTGTTCCCGGATAGTCACCGGTGATCATGATGACGCGGATACCGGCACTATATGCCTCTTTTAATGCACCGGGCACCTGCTCTCGGATCGGGTCGAGAAACCCAAGCAGTCCGACAAATTTAAATTTAAAATCATGCTGCGACTGAGGCAGATTGGTTTTTTCAAAAGTTGCCTCCGCTACTCCTAAGAGCCGCAATCCATGATTTGCCAAATAGTTAATTTTTTCTTCTAACTGTTTGAATTCCTGCTCTGTGAAATGGCATAAATCAGCAATCGCTTCCGGGGCACCTTTAGCAGCTACTGTATAATCTTTTTTTTCATTTGATTCCCAGACATGCGCTATGGAAAGTAGCTGCTTAGTAAACGGATACTCTTTGTTCAGTTTCCACGACTTATGAATATGTTCGGTGTTATCCAGAAGTTCTCCTGTTACTTTTTTTATCTCCTGCTCAATCGGATCAAACGGATCTTCCTGGCTGGCCAGCAGTGCGTATTCCATAAGTGAATGAAATTTTTCCGGTAATGATTTTTTTTCACTAATTTCAAAATATTCACCGTCAACATAAATAGTATTCAAAGACATCCTGTTTTGAGTAATCGTGCCGGTCTTATCCACGCACAAGACAGTGGCAGCTCCTAGTGTCTCTATGGCCGGCATGCGTCTGGTCAGAACATTTCTCTTTGATATCCGCCATGCTCCCAATGCTAAAAATATCAATAGAACAATAGGAAATTCTTCCGGCAGGATTCCCATCGCTAAGGTTAATCCAGAAAGTAAGCCTTGAATCCATTCACCTCTCGCCAAACCGTAAATCAGAAATATTATTAGACAAAGTAGTAATCCGATACTGCCAATATACCTGACTAACCGGCCTGTCTCTTTTTGCAGTAAAGTATCTTCCTCTTTAATCGAATCCAAGGCTTTACCGATTTTTCCCATTTCTGTTTCCGATCCGATCGCTTCAACTTTTGCGGTCGCTCTGCCCTGCACAACCAATGTACCCGAATAAACGTATGGGAGATTATCACCACCCGGCCGGCGTGGTAGCTCCTGTCCTTCATATTGTGTTTTCTTCACAGCTAGAGATTCACCGGTCAGCAAGGACTCATCAACCTGCAAATTGACGCTGGAAAGAATCAACGCATCCGCTGGTACCCGGTCTCCCTCAGCCAAAACAATAATATCTTCTTTTACGACTTCTCTTCCGGGAATCCTGATTTGTTTTCCCTCACGGATAACCAGAGCACGGGGACTGGACAAATTCTTTAAAGCATCCAGCGCTTTTTCTGTTTTTCTTTTTTGGAATAAAGTTATACCAACCACCCCGAACACTGCAAACATTAAAACAAAGGCGTCCTTTTGCTCACCTAAAAAGAGGTAAATAATACTGATGGAAATCAAAAGAGCCAGCATTGGCTCTTTAACAACCTCAAAAAATAATTTAAATATATTGTTTTTTTTCTGCGAATTCAGCTCATTATAACCGTACTTATTTTGCTTTTCCAATACGGCTCCAAACGATAATCCCGAAATCTTTTCAATTTGTTCCTGATTGATTGTAATCATATTTTTTACACAGCACGATCCTCGCAGATTTCCCTGAAATCACAAGTCGCACATTTATAAACAGTTGGTAGCGGAGTAAAATCCCCTTTTTCAATCTCTTTGATTGATTTGATAATTTTTACTTTAAGATCTTCAACATCTTTTACCGATGCCGTAAATGAGTATTTATTATTGCCGTCCAGATAATAAAAACTCAACAATGCCGGCTTCTTTTTAAAGACCTCCTGCATAGCTATATGATATATCATCAGCTGTTCATGGTCAATTTCGGTTTTGCGTGCTGGTTTTTTACCGGTCTTGTAATCAATAATTTCCACGGAATTTTTATCTAAAGGATCAACCCGATCAATAAATCCTCGGAATGAATATTCGCCGATTTTCAGATTGAAACCCTTTTCCAGAAACTCCGGTGATTTGGTAATTATATTGGTTTTGTAATATTCCTCCAGCATTTGCTTTCCCGCCTTTTTCCTTTCCTGCATGTGCTGGCGGGAATCATACCAGTCGTCAATCCAGTTTTCCTCATATAATTTCATCAGTTGCGCCTTGCTCGGTTTATGCCCCTGCTGAATCAATGTGTAATAAGCTTTCAATGTATTGTGAACCGAAGTGCCAAAACTGTAAGTATGCCTGCCAGTCAGCACGGGCACCTTCCAGATAAACATGTATTTATACTGTTTCGGACATTTTTCGTAGGCCTTGAGCTGTGAATAACTGAAAGACCTTGGTAAAGGATATTTAATTTTTTCTTTTGACTTAGCTCTTTTACGGACAATATCAAACCCCAAATTAAGCTGTTCGGATTTCTCTGATTTTTCCCCACGCACCATATCTATCTCAAATAAAAATCGGGAAGGTTTTTTGGCAGTTTTCCCGCCGACATCTTTAGCGGAACTGAAATACAGTCCTTTCCGCGCCCGTGTGCAGGCGACATAAAAGAGCCTACGCTCTTCCTGCAAATGAATATCTCCCTCCGGAATAATTTCTTTAATCAATTTTCCGGGAACTTCAATCTGCTCACGACGCTCAATGCTGGGGAAACGCTTATCAACCAGGTTGGCGATGAAAACATAAGAGAACTCCAAACCTTTCGCTCCATGCACCGTCATGATCTTTATGCTTTCCGGTCCTTCCTCCATTTGCGCGGGCGCGGGATCATTACCGACGTCAATAACTAGCTCCAGTTCCTCCATAAATTTCTTTACTGACTTATCTTCGTTATTGCGCTCAAAATCCTGAACTTTGCGGAAAAACTTACTGATGTTTTGAATCTTGATGTGATATCCCTCGACATCTTTACTGCTCATTTTATTCAAATAACCGATTGCCTTGAGAAATTCGAAACAAATTTGGCCGACGGATTTTTCTTTGGCCAAAGCCGTCTGTTTTTTTATCAAATCTAGAATGTAGTTTAAGGATTTTCTGGTATCCTGACTGATCCCGCCGACTTCCTGATGGCTTTCAATCACTTCGTAAAGCGAGATGCGCTTCCTCTTTGCCTGGTTTGCGAGATTAATTAAATCCGATGTTTTAATCTTAAATAAATCGATTGATAAAACACGGAATAGCGACGGGCTTTCGTGATAGTTATCCAGCATTTTCAACCAGGCGATAATATCCAGAATTTCGGGCTGTTGGTAAAGACCACGGGCGGCTACGTATTGGTAAGGAATTTCCTGGTTGGTAAAAACATTCACAAAAATATCCGCCTGACTGTTCGCGCGCACCAGAATTGCAAAATCATTCCAGGTCAGCTTTGGATCGCTTTTTTTAATCCGCTCAATTTCCCGCAAGATATTAAATACCTCATCTTCCTGCGTATCAGATTCAATATGTTTGATGATCCCCTCACCCCCAACTTTTGACACCAGTTTTTTACTCACTTTTTTAATTTTGGGATTTTTCTTCTGTATAGCATCCTGTTTCAACTGATATTCAAGTCGGTTGGGATTATTTTTCTGAATAAACTCATATGAGAGATCCAAAATGTTCTGCCGGGAACGGTAGTTATTAATCAATACAACTTCTTTTGATTTTGGAAAATCTTTTTTGAATTCCAATATGTTACTCATGGAAGCTCCACGGAAACGATAAATCGCCTGATCATCATCACCGACAACCGTAATATTGTTTGTAGGGTACGCCAGTAGCTTAATCAGTTCGTATTGAGCATAGTTAGTGTCCTGGAATTCATCCACCAGAATATGTTTAAACTTCTTTCTAAATTGTTCTAGTATCTTTTTTCTTTTTTGGAACAGCTCAAGTGTTTGAATAATCAGATCGCCAAAATCCAGGTAGCCGTTTTCTTGTAGGAGCATCTGATACTGCTGATAAGCCTTCGCCACCTCCAGTATTTTTTCCGCATTTTCCTTCTGATCTGGCTTCAGATTTTTTTTGTTGTTTAATTTACGGGCATAGGACAGATATTCTTTAGCTGAAACATGCTCATCTTTAATACGTGAAAAATGCTGGACTAACGCATAAATAAACCGAGTCGGGTTACCGAGCGGTTTGTAATATTTCAGTTCAAATTCATCCAGATGTTTTTTTAGCAGCATCCATTGGTCGGTATTAGAAAGTAGTTTGAATCCGGAATCAAGCCCAACTTCCAGCGCGTAATCCCGCAATACGCGTTCGCCGAAAGCATGGAACGTTGATACCCACAAATCTACATAGCCGTACGGCAGTAGCTGGTCCACGCGTTCCACCATTTCCGCCGACGCTTTATCGGTAAAAGTCAGCGCCAGTATTTCATCCGCCTGGGCTTTTTTCTGGTCTATCAACCAGGCGATCCTCTGGGTAATTACCGTGGTTTTTCCCGTTCCGGCACCGGCCACAATCAACAAAGGGCCGTTTCCATGCGTCACGGCTGTTTTTTGCTCTGCATTCAAAGATTTAAGTAATTCCATATGAATATTGTATCATAATAAAGCAACAAAGCCACAGTATTATATGACATTTCTACTCCGCTTCCCTTGACAAAAAGAGTATGCTATGCTAACCTTGACAGTTCTTTATCGCAGTAAAGCGCGGAAAGGAACAAAGAAGCTGGCACCTTTCACCCGCAACCCACCAAGGTGGTGAGAACAATGACCGACTACATGCGGCACTCGCTGGAAGCACGGGGCAATGTTCTCGTGATCAAGCTTGAAGGGAACTTCTGCAATGATGCCCCCGACTACTTCAAAGGTCTGGAGGCTTGGGAAGATCTGCTTCAGCCCGAGGCATTCCGGCAGTTCGACCGGGTCGTCTTCGACTTCTCTAAGGTCGGCGTGATGACCTCGAGCGGCATCGGCATTCTGATCGCCATCCACAGGATGGCAAGCAAGGCCAGCCACTCCGATCCCGTGGCCATCGCCTGCACCAACCAGCGCGTCAAACATGCGCTTGTGACCTGTGGGATCGCATCCATGTTCGAGTTCTTCGACACTATGGACCGAGCCCTGGGGGTTTCACAACAATGAGCGTGCACCTCTCGCCTCTGAGGAGCCATAAGGAAACCAATCACTTCCCGCGGCTCCTCGTTTTATTTTACCTGAATCAAAAAAACCCGCTCCATTTAAGAGCGGGTTCAAAGCTTGATATTCATTAATTCACCACTGTTTACTTTGCCGTCAATACATTGAACATACGGGTTTCCATATCAACCGATCCGGATAATACGTGAAGGTGAGGATACAAATCCGGCACTCTTGTTTTTATTACATTCAACGCAAATTCCTCAAGGTAGTTGGCTTTCAGTTCAGCTAATATCGGTTCCGGTCCGGTCGGTTGACGATAGACGCCGGAAGTCATCAAAAGCGCACCCTCTTCGCGGGGAACTAAACCTTTATTAATATTATCCAGAACAATCGTGGCCGCGGTTGCGATCGGAGTTGCAACATCATAAGAGAATGGTCCGATGATTAAGGCGCGGTTCAGCCAATGTAGCCAGTCAAATCCCCTACCAACGGCGATAATTTGTTCACCATGCATTGTCTGCTGATCAGGGCGCGGATTGGCACGCAAGTCGTGAATATGCCTAATATTTCCCTCAACCAGTGCAAAGAGGTCTTCGACTACCTGCTTGTCCATATCGGGATATAATTTGCGGATTTTTGTTTTAAGAATATCTGATGCGGTTTCCAACTCATCAATCAGATTTATTGAATCCCCGTCTGCTCCATGTAAGACCATTGCGTCCTCATCGGTTTCAATACCAACCATGATCGGATAAACGATCTGATGATCCTTACCAAAAGCCTTTTCAATATTGTGAACCAACCTGCTTGCATCCAATTTGGCTTTTTCTACGTCATAATTATGACCCTTGCATCCTTTATGGACATCACTTTTAGACCAGTGGTAAGTAATAAACGGCAAACAACGCCGGCCGTTTTGAACTGCATACATCACCCATTGCAGAAAAATATCAGCCAAATACCCCCAGCCTAGTTCAAAAGAACCCGCCAGGTTACGTAGTGGTTGAATAATTCCCACCGGGGTTTCAGTAATAACCGGTCCATGCAGACGACCATCCATACACTTAAACCATAATATTTCCGTCGGATGCTGGGCGCGGTAAAACTTACGCGCTAAATAGGCATCGGAACTACGAAAAATTGTACTCTGTTCAATATTACGTTCAATCACTTCCCGCACCAGGGAACTAGGATTATTATCTGTTGCTGTATTTGGATTTGTTTTCATTTTTTTTGACATGTTATGCGATATTGATTTATCCATTATTGATTTCCGGATGATGGTGGAAGGTTGCCCCTTCTCCTTCTGCGCCTAACAACTTTCAGTCTGGCAAATTCTTTTTCTATCTTGGCGGTCAAAGCGGCAAATTCCTTATCATCAGTTCTTTTTACATTAACAAGTTCCTGTGCCTGAATTTTTGCAGCCTCGGCACGAGCCTCGTCAATTTCATCCGCATGTTCTGCCGTATCAGCTAACACTATAATCTTGTTTGGCCTGACTTCAATAAAGCCTCCAGAAACCGCCAGATATGTTTCTTCGCCATTTTTCTTTATTCTTACCTCTCCCGGACTGAGCAAAGAAACCAGCGGGATATGGTTCGGTAGAATACCAATCTCCCCCTTGGGAGTAGGTAAAATAACTTCATCCACCTGCTCGGAATATACCTTGCCTTCGGGAGTGGTTATTTCAAATTGTAGTTTGTTTGCCATGATTATTATTGTTTCTTAATATCGTCAATACTGCCTTTCATATAGAACTCCTGTTCCGGTACAGTGTCAAATTCACCGTCTAAGATGGCCTTAAACCCGCGAATCGTATCTTTGAGCGTAACATACTTTCCTTCAGTTCCAGTGAATGTTTCCGCTACGAAGAAAGGTTGTGACAGATACTTCTGAACTTTTCTGGCGCGGGTAACGATAATCTTATCTTCGTCCGACAGTTCTTCCATACCAAGAATTGCGATAATGTCCTGCAAATCTTTATATCTCTGTAGAATCTTCTGTACTCCGCGAGCGACATCATAGTGCTCCTGTCCCACAATTCTCGGATCAAGGATTGTAGATGCGGAATCCAAAGGATCAACCGCCGGATAAATAGCCAGTTCGGAAAGCGCGCGGGATAATACTACAGTGGAATCCAAATGGGCAAACGTTGTGGCCGGTGCCGGATCAGTTAGATCGTCAGCTGGAACATAGACAGCTTGCATAGAAGTGATAGATCCATTCTTTGTGGAAGTAATACGTTCCTGCAATTCACCCATATCGGTAGCTAAAGTCGGCTGATAACCTACTGCTGACGGGATGCGTCCAAGCAGAGCAGATACTTCTGAACCGGCTTGTGTGAATCGGAAAATATTATCCACAAATAGCAATACATCCTGTTTTTCTTCATCACGGAAATATTCAGCCATTGCCAGTGCAGATAGCGCGACTCTGGCACGGGCCCCTGGTGGCTCATTCATCTGACCGAAAACTAATGCCGTTTTTTCCAGTACGCCAGAATCTTTCATTTCATGGTATAGATCATTCCCTTCTCTGGTACGTTCACCAACTCCGGCAAAAACAGAAAATCCACCGTGTTCCTGGGCAATGTTTCTGATTAATTCCTGAATAACCACCGTTTTACCGACTCCTGCTCCGCCGAACAGACCGACTTTTCCACCTTTTAAAATCGGGCAGATTAAATCGATAACTTTAATCCCCGTTTCCAGAATCTCATATTGTGTGGTCTGATCTTCAAACTTTGGCGCCGGTCTGTGGATCGGATATCTTTTTGCCGTCTTAACCGGTTCTTTATCATCCAGCGGTTCGCCGAGCAGACTGAACATTCTGCCGAGTGTTTCTTTACCGACTGGTACTGAAATCGGCTCGCCGGTATTGATAACTTCCATATTTCTGCTCAGACCGTCAGTGGAGTCCATGGAAACTGTCCGGACTACGTTGCCTTCCAACTGTTGCTGAACCTCCAGTACAATCTTATGCTTTTTTCCATTTTCCTCTTTATACACTTCCAGAGCGGTATAAATAAGTGGCAGGTCTTTGTCGAATTTCACATCAACAA
>Ga0172379_10000768_pt1 | contig 75189 bp, 65 predicted proteins | sample GrowelOW334metaG_FD_119756 | JGI IMG/M metagenome (GOLD analysis project Ga0172379, IMG submission 119756) | Groundwater microbial communities from an aquifer near a municipal landfill in Southern Ontario, Canada - Groundwater well OW334 metaG | ecosystem: Environmental > Aquatic > Deep...
CACTCCTGACACTGAAACACGAAAGCGTGGGTAGCGAATGGGATTAGATACCCCAGTAGTCCACGCCCTAAACGATGACAACTAGCTTTGCGGAGTATCGACCCTCTGCGAGGCGAAGCTAACGCGTTAAGTTGTCCGCCTGGGTAGTACGGCCGCAAGGCTAAAACTCAAAGGAATAGACGGGGACTTGCACAAGCAGAGGATTATGTGGTTTAATTCGATGATAAACGAAAAACCTTACCAAGGTTTGAAACCTAACTGAAGACAAGTAGAAACATTTGTCGTCTCACAAGGACAGTTAGGCAGGTGATGCATGGCCGTCGTCAGTTCGTGATTTGAATTGTTCCCTTAAGTGGGGTAACGAACGCAACCCTCGTTGTCTGTTATACGTATCAGGCGAGACTGCCCAGCTTTTTGTTCAGTAGAACAAAAAGCTAGTCCAAAGTAGAAAGTCAAAAGTCCATAAAGTGAATGCGAATTCGTATTTACTTTCGACTTTATAGACTTTACGGACTTTAGACTCTTTTTATTCACTAGTGAATAAAAAGCTGGGAGGAAGGCGAGGATGACGCCAGGTCAGCATGTCCCTTTGATACCTTGGGCTACACACATAATACAATGGCGACTACAACGCGTTGCGACGCCGTAAGGCTGAGCTAATCGTAATAAAAGTCGCCCCAGTTCAGATTGGGGGCTGAAACTCGACCCCATGAAGTTGGATTTGCTAGTAATCGCGGGTCAGCTATACCGCGGTGAATACGTTCTCAAGTCTTGTACTCGGGTCGCCATGCGATCGAGTATGTTAGTTGGTGAAAGTCCAACCATTTCAATTCACAGTGAAATGAAGCGAAATCCCAGTTCTTACTGCGTGAGCGGTTTGAGTGAAGGGGGAAAGTAGCAGTTTGTAGCTTGAATGCCAGTTATGGCACAAAACGAAGGTCATCCTGCGAGTACATGGAGAAGCCTACTGTGTAAAAAGTCGTTTTGTGTATCGTGGCATCGAGATGGAAACAAAATGTATATTCGGTTACCGTGGGAGATCTTGCATTTTCCTCGTTGTGTTATACACACCGAGAAAGTTATTAGTAATGATATACTTATGTTATGCAAGAAGTCAGCAGAGTTCGTAGTACCAAAAAAGTAGATCGTCGGGTAAATCCGAAATTGATTCTACCTTTTGGGAAGGAACAAATTCAAAGGGAAAAATTAAACCCTCATTATGTTAGCGGTTTCATTGATGGTGAAGGTTCATTCTCGATTAGTATCGGTAAACACAAAACCCTGAAAAGAGGTTTTGAAGTTCGTCCAGAATTTGAGATTGAATTAAGAAAAGACGATCAAGAAATTCTTGAACGCATTCTCATAACCATTGGTATTGGAAGAATATATGATTGTTCCTATGACCGTTATGGATGGTTTCCTCATGCGAAGTATAAAATTACAAGCATTTGGGATATGAAAGAGTATCTCTTTCCGTTTCTCAATAAATATCCACTTCAAGCTAAAAAAGGCAAGTCGTATGTATTGTTTAGAGAAATTGTTCTCATGTTATGTGAGAAAAAACATTTAAGTGATGAAGGATTTAATAAAATTGTAAAACTTCGCGATGGGCTTCGAGCTCTAGGGAAGAAAGCTAAAACTTATTATGGCATGGTAAGTGAATTCAACAAAAAAGTTGAATAAGCAACCTTTGAAAAACGCGAGGGTGCGGGAAAACCGCTTGCCCCGTGTTGAAGAGAATTATAATGGTAACATTATAACACATCAAATACCGCCCGTCAACTCAAGGGAACCGGGAATACCCGAAGTCTAGCGTATGCTAGCCCACGGTAAATTCGGTAACAGGGAGTAAGTCGTAACAAGGCACGGCTAGCGGAAGCTGGTCGTGGAATAATTCAATTTGAAACCTGTCTCCTTATGGGAGACAATAGCTTCAAATCAATTCACAAGATTGATTTAGAGCTTGAGTCGATATTGTGACTCTATTACTTCGCTTCACATGTGGAGCGTTGCGATAGAGTTCATAATGGACCATGATTGTTAAGTCCTAAAACAATCAGACACCTCGGAAAGACGGGGAGTGAACGGAACAAAATAAAGAATGATATACCCCAGTAGTAGAGCAAAGCTCACTACAGGGTGCACAAAAATACCGCTATAAAAGGCGGTATTTTTGATTATAAATAATACTAATTGACAAATTTGATAAAATGGTGTAGTATTAACACAGAGGAGGTGCTCTAATGCACTATAAAGATCGCTACGAACTCAGCCCCGCTCGGGCAGTCATCGTGGCGCTGTTACTGCTCGTCGTGTGGGCAATTATCGACGTTCCAGAGACTGAGCCCCTGACGTGGATGAGGCTCCTGTCCGCTGGGCTCATTGGGCTGGTGGCTCTCGGAGTCATCAACCAGTGGGGACATCGGCTTTGGAATTGGTTCGACGATTTCTGGTGGCGAATCAACCGTTGCCCACCAGACCCATCGGCGTTCACGCCGATGGACGAGAGAAACTGGAGGGGCCCGAGCGACATCCAGCGTCGGGGTCTCTGAGGGGGAGGAGTGGAGCGTGTGCGTCGTAGACGTCACGTCGCACACACCTCCCTTTTTTTATCCGAACACCAAATTTGCCATTGTTCTGCTTTTTTGAGCATTACTCATAATAGAATACAAGTATAGTAAGGGTTTAATATTCAGAAACAGTAAAGCAGAACAGAAAAAGCGATGGCAAAATTGGTGTGCGGATGTATTGTTAAAAAACACTTTTTTTGATAGTGTAATGAAGTTGGTAAATGCGCGTGTAGCTCAGTTGGTAGAGTGAGCTTGGGATAGGGACCCAAGCGCAAGACCGGAGCGCGACGGCGCGAGGTGGGGTCGCAGAATTTTTCACCAGAAAAATACCTGTGACATCGACTGATTCCTTACAGGAACTGTACACCTTTTGGGTATTTTTTAAATAAATAATGATTAGTTTGTTTTGTGCGCGCATAGCTCAGTTGGCTAGAGCAATCGACTGATACTCGGTAGGTCCCAGGTTCGAATCCTGGTGCGCGCACAAAACAAGGTAGTAATTTATTTTAAAAATACCTCAAAAGGTCTTGCGAAGTCGCTATGGCGACTTCTCACTCGTGGGGCCGAAGTTGGGCTGGGACCCAACGAGGAACCTTGAGCGTTTTGTAGTCAAAATGTGAAAGGTATACTGCTCCTGTAAGGAGATAGGTTCGAATCCATGCACGCGCACTGAATTTATTTTACTAAAACCAAGCCCTGATATATAATGCTTTTATGATAAATCGCAGAAGCACATTTTTTCTAGGCATTTTTATTTTTATTATCCCATTTTTAGGTGTGCCGAGTTCTTGGAGAACAACTTTTATTATTGTGTCTGGAATTATACTTATTCTTTTATCTTTAAAAATTACATTACCAAAGAAAAGTTTGAAGGGCAGGATAAAAAAAGAAAAAGTCACATCTGTCTTTGTTGAAAGTATTCCATCATATCCAAAAGAAAATGTGGTAGATGGGATTACTACATCAAACCATTCTACAAAAATAGATACGATTGACGACACAACAAACCGGATAATATAAAACAGAATGAAGCGTATTATTCTTAAACATGAAAAAAAGGCATTTTTATGCCTTATTTTAGTGTTTGTTTTTCTTTTTTCTTTTGTTTTACCAAAAGTTTTTAGTACTCATTACGTTTCTCTGAAAAACATATCTTTATTTGTTCCTTCGTATATATCTACCCCCGAACCAGTCAAGGGTATTTATATGACAAGTTGGACTGCTTCAAGTAAAAAATTACGTGATGTTTTAGTAAAACTTGTTGATGATACCGAATTGAACACCATTGTTATAGATATAAAGGACTATAGTGGAAAAATAATTTTTCCAATCAATAATCCAACCCTTAAGTCGTTTGGTTCAGAAGAGATTCGTGTAAAAGATTTACAAAGTTTTTTGGAGATGCTTCATAGGAAAGGCATTTATGTGATTGGTAGAATTGCTGTTTTTCAGGATGCTTATTTTGTAAAATACAGACCAGATTTGGCGGTAAAAACAAAAACAGGTGAAACTGTATGGAAAGATAGGAAAGGAATTTCTTGGATTGACCCTAGTTCGCGTGAGTATTGGAATTATATTATATTACTGGCCAAAGAAGCACGAAGAGTTGGTTTTGATGAAATTAATTTTGACTACATCAGGTTTCCATCTGATGGCGATATGAAAAATATTTTTTACCCATTTAGTTCAACCACACCAAAACATTTAGTTATGAAAAGTTTCTTTAAATATTTGCAAAACGAATTACGGAACCCCGACGTTTCAATCGGGGAGCCGACCAATACGTCGGTTTTAAAAATTTCTGCCGATTTGTTTGGTATGGTTACGACGGCCCAAGACGATATGGGAATAGGACAGATTCTAGAAGATGCTTTTCCGTACTTTGATTACATTATGCCTATGGTATACCCATCACATTACCCACCTGCATTTGAGGGCTTTAAAGACCCAGAAGCGCACCCGTATGAGACAGTATATTCTGCCTTGGGGGATGCTATAAAAAGAGCTAATCTAGCCAGTACCACTCCAAATAAATTACGACCGTGGCTTCAAGATTTCGGGTTAAAGATGACATATGGCTCGGCTGAAGTTCGTGCGCAAATCAAAGCTACAAACGATGTTGGTCTAAGCTCTTGGATTCTCTGGTCTCCTTCAAACAGATACACCGCTACTGCTCTTATTAAAGAGCAGTAGAATTTCCAATTCTCAATTCTCAATTTCCAAACAAGTAGACAAAACATCTATCACAAAAACTAATCGTGTTATATAATATATTCTAGTTATTAATTATTAAATATATTCATGAAAAATTTTTATAAAAGAGGTTTCACGTTAATAGAATTGTTAGTTGTTATTGCTATTATTGGTATTTTGTCTTCCATTGTGCTTGCATCACTAAACAGCGCTAGAGACAAAGGAGCAAATGCGGCGGTCAAAGCAGACCTAAATGGAGTTAGGTCACAGGCTGAAATTGTTTATGATAACGGCGGACAGACTTATGCGGCTGTCTGTGATAATGCCAGTGTTATTGCGGCTGTCACTGGGGCAATAACTGCTGGAGGGGACACAGGAACTGTGGCAACAAGATGTAATGATAGTGTTAGTGCTTGGGCGGCAAATGCTTTACTAAAAACCCCAGAAGATACGTCAAACTACTGGTGTGTAGATAGTACGGGCAAGGGTAAGGGGGAGGCGGCTGAACTCGGTGGGGCGACAGTATGTTCTTAATCATTAAAATCAAATCTACAAAACAATTCAAAACCCCCTTGATAATAAGTTTTTAAGGGGGTTTTGATATTTGGATTTTAACCTTTTTAGTTGTATTATTAATCCGAACACTAACTTTGGCATCGTTGCGTCGTGTTTTTTCTTTTCTCGTAGATTTTACTGTGTTTTTTTAACAAGATGTCATCGGTTGGCACATAATACGCAACAAAAAACACAATGCCAAAGTTAGTGTGCGGATAAATGGAGCCAAATTCAGTAACATATTTTGCCGAAACAGACGCTCGTAATAAGAGGGTTAAGTTCGGTATTAAAGAATCAGACCGCTTGAGACATACCTATATAATCGGAAAAACTGGTGTCGGTAAATCTACTTTGCTGGAAAATATGGCTATTCAAGACATTCAAAATGGTAATGGTATAGCTTTTATTGACCCGCACGGTAGTACAGCAGAAAAACTATTAGATTATGTTCCGGAACATCGTATTAAAGATGTGCTTTATTTTGCGCCGTTTGATTTGGAATACCCTATTTCTTTTAATGTTTTGGAAGATATCGGAATAGATAAAAGACACTTAGTGGTTAATGGTCTCATGTCTACATTTGAAAAGATTTGGGTCGATGCTTGGTCGGCTCGTATGGCTTATATTTTAAACAATACTCTTCTGGCCTTACTTGAGTATCCTGGGGCGACGCTTCTTGGTGTAAACAGAATGCTTTCCGACAAAGATTATAGAAAAAAAGTCGTAGATAATCTAAAAGACCCAACGGTTAAATCTTTTTGGGTTGATGAATTTGCAAAATATACCGACAAATATGCCGCAGAAGCCACTCCGGCCATCCAGAATAAAGTCGGACAATTTACCTCAAATCCTCTTGTCAGAAACTTGGTTGGCCAACCGGAATCATCTTTTGATATTAGGGATTTTATGGATAATAAAAAAATTATTATTATAAATATGTCAAAAGGTTTAGTTGGTGAGGGTAATGCCAACCTTCTTGGTTCAATGCTTATTACAAAAATCTATCTTGCCGCTATGTCACGGGCCGACAAAAATAAGGCTGAATTGTCAGAGCTTCCAAGTTTTTACCTTTATGTCGATGAATTTCAATCTTTTGCCAACAAATCTTTTGCTGATATTTTGTCAGAGGCTAGAAAATATAAATTAAGTCTAAACATTGCCCACCAGTATATAGAACAGATGGAAGAGGAAGTAAGAGATGCTGTGTTTGGTAACGTTGGAACGATGGTTACTTTCAGAGTCGGTGCCTATGATGCAGAAGTTTTAGAAAAGGAGTTCGCTCCAGTTTTTACGGCCGAAGATATGGTTAATCTTGGCAAGTTCCAAATTTATTTAAAACTTATGATAGATGAGGTATCGTCTCGTCCGTTTTCAGCCGAAGCGATGCCACCAATACCCAGACCAGAGAAAAGTTTTAAAAGTGAAGTAATAAAAAACTCCAGAGATCAATTTGGTCGTCCTCGGGCAATTGTAGAAAAAAATATAATTGATTGGCATAATCTGGGGACAGTTAGGGAAGTTAAATCACAATTTCAGTCTAGTCCTCAAGAGCAGAATAAACCCAAGAGGAGAGATGATGAATTAAATCAGGAAGGCCGTGAATTAAGAAAACCCGAAGAATCAAAAACAGATGAGAATAAACAGGCCTTCTTAAGAGCCAAAGAGGAACTACACCAAAAAGAAATATCTGCATCAAATTCACGTAGACAAGAAACAAACAATAAAAATCCAAGTAATGAAAATAAGGCTAGCCTAAAGGACGCTTTGGCTGATGTTTTGAAAAATACAAAGGCACCCATTTCACAGGAAAGGTCCTTGCCTAGGGAAACAGAACTAAAACCACAAAAAAGAATTGAATCAAAAGTGGATGAACCCAACAAAAAAGAAGTTCCGGAGGATGTGTTGAGAGACCTCTTGAAATAGTCAAAAGTTTATAAAGTTATGAAGTTTGTAAAGTGAATTTATTTAAAAATTAGAAATTAAGAGTCACTGATATTCTGAACGAACTTACACAACATGGAAGGGAAAAATTTTAAAAAAAAGATACTTATATTCTCAACTGCCTATTATCCATTTGTCGGTGGGGCAGAAGTCGCAGTCAAGGAAATCACTGATAGACTAGGTTCATCAACCGGCGAATTTGAGTTTGATTTAATAACAGCAAAACTCAAAAAAGATTTACCTTCAGTAGAAAAAATTGGTGTAGTAAATATTTATCGAATCGGAGCAGGCAGACCTTTGTTTGATAAATTGTTTTTGCCATTTCGTGGGGCAATACTAGCTAAAAAACTACATAAAACAAATAATTATTCTCTCCTGTGGGGAATTATGATTACCTTTGGTAGCGGAGCTGGTTATTTGTTTAATATTTTACAAAGTTTAACTGGCAGAAAAAAAGTACCGATAGTTCTAACTTTACAAGAGGGAGACTCTGAAAGTCATTTGCAATATAGATGGTTAGGATTAATTGCTTTGTCGTGGAGGTTAGCTTTTCGAAGAACGAATTATCTGACTGGTATAAGTAATTTTTTATTACATCGCGCTAAGAAAAATGGATACAAAGGTCCACTGGCTTTGGTTCCGAATGGAGTTGATTTGTCCGTCTTTACTCGGGGTGTTAATGATGAAGACAAGAACGAATTAAAAAACCGACTAGGAAAAAAAGAAGGAAATATTTTTTTGGTTACATCAGGTCGTCTGACACACAAAAATGCTGTAGATGATATTATTTCTGCCCTGCCCTCTCTTCCAAACAATATTTTTCTGTTGGTAATTGGAAAGGGTGAAAGAGGTTCTTATTTACAAAAACAAACTCGTCAGTTAAAAGTAGTGGACAGGGTGAAATTTCTAGGATTTTTACCACACGAACAAATTCAAAAATACTTTTCTGTCTGCGACATTTTTGTGAGACCCAGTCGCTCGGAAGGATTCGGTAATTCATTTATTGAAGCTATGGCTAGCCGATTGCCTGTTATCGCTACACCCGTTGGAGGTATTCCAGATTTTATTGATGATAAAGAGACTGGAATTTTCTGTTCGCCCGATTCACCACAAAGCATCGTCAGAGCAGTTAATCTTCTTTGCGGAGACAGGGTTCTTAGGGATAAGATAGTGGAGAATGCTGTCCGTCGGGTGAATGAGAGATATGGTTGGGCTGATATAACGGCTCAAATGAAGGAGGTTTTCAATAAAATACAATGAATGAAACTAGGAAAAAATTTTTAATTGCTACAGGCATATACCCACCAGAAATTGGCGGTCCTGCGGAATATACCAAGAATTTGAGGGACACATGGGTAAAACAAGGGTATGGCGTGGAAGTGAAAATTTTCAGTAAATTCAAAAAATATCCCTGGGGTCTACGACATATGATATTTTTCTTTTACATTATTCCGTCCGTATCGAGGTCAGATTATATTGTTGCTCTTGATGCTTTTTCTGCCGGGGTAGTTACAGTGGCTTCCAAACTGTTTCGGAAGACAATAGTTTTTAGAACTGGCGGAGATATGTTGTGGGAACAATATACCGAAAGAACGGGAGAGAAGGTTTTGTTGAGAGATTTTTATTTGACCAAGTTGAAAAAACTTTCAGTTAAGGAAAAAATCATTTTCCGTTTGATGAGATGGACCCTTAGAAATCTGTCGGCCATTGTCTGGAGCACGGAATGGCAGAAAAATATTTTTATGAAGCCATACGATTTAGAGAATCAAAAACATTTTATTATTGAAAACTATTATGGACCAAAGGAATCGGATGATTCAGCTCTGACCAAGACTTTTGTGGCATCAACCAGAGATTTGAAATTAAAAAACCTGGAATTATTAGAAAGAGTGTTCAAAAGAATTAAATCAAAAAATGCTGATATTGAATTATTCAAAGAGCCTTTGAAGTTTTCCGATTTTATGTATAAAATCAAAACCTGTTACGCTGTGATACAGGTTTCTCTGGGCGACATAAGCCCGAACATGATACTGGACGCAATAAGACACAACAAACCATTTATATGTACAAAAGAGGTGGGTATCTTCCCAAGAATAAAAGAGATTGGTATCTTTATTGACCCATTAAATGAACAAGAAATTGAGCACGCTGTCCTGGGATTATTGGATGAAGAAGAGTACAGAAAAGCTTGTGATAAGGTAAGGCAGTTTTCTTTTGTTCACACATGGGAAGATATAGCAAAAGAGTTCTTGGAGATAGTCGAAAGTAGAAAGTTATAAGGTTATAAAGTAAATTTAAATACATGAAAGTAATATCAATTGGGACAGATAGAAAATTATTTGAAGACAACAGTGCTGTCTTGGTAAGAAATTTGGGGTATTCCTCTAAAATGGAAGAGTTGCACATAGTTGTCTTTTCTCTAAAAAAACTTGGTTTAGAGCCGTATTCTACTGGTAATCTACATATTTATCCGACGAATTCTTCTACTCGTTGGCATTATGTATCTGATGCCTATCGTATTGGAAAACAAATTATTGGAAATCCCGACGCACGAAGTGGTCGAGGAGCCGACCAAAGCGTCGGCTTTGGAAATTCTGGAAATGTAGTTATTTCCAGCCAGGACCCATTTGAGACAGGCTTAGTTGGACATTTTTTAAAAAGAAAGTTTAACTTTCCTTTACAACTTCAAGTTCACACCGATTTTTTCAGTACTCATTTCAGAAATTCTTTTTTAAATAAAATTCGTGTGCAAATTGCGAAATTTTTGATACTTCGTGCTGATGGATTGCGTGTGGTTAGTTTTGTTATTTCTGATTCTATAAAGAGCCATTTCCCAAAATTAAGAACACAAATTGATATTCTTCCAATTTTTGTAGACATTAAAAAGATTTTTGACAGGTCGGCAACTTATTACACACCGGAACAAATACCAAAATCTGTTCTGATGTTTTCAAGATTTACTACTGAAAAAAGAATTGATTTAGGGCTCGAAGTATTCAAGAAAGTTCTTGATAAACAAAAAGATGCACAAATGTGTATTATTGGTTTTGGTCCGGAAAAGAAAAATTTATTGCAAAAAATAGACAAATTGAATATAGGTGGGAATGTAAAAATAGAGGAATGGGAGGATGATTTAACTGCGGTTTACAAAAGATTTGAGATTCTTCTTCTTACTTCTGAATACGAAGGTTATGGCATGACCCTAATCGAGGCTGGAGCTAGTGGCTGTCCCATTGTTACCACGGCAGTAGGGCTTGCCAAAACAGATTTATTTAAAAACGGAGAAAACTGCTTTATTTGTCCTGTGGGCGATGTTGATTGTTTATCAAAAGCTGTAATAAATTTGATAGAAAATTCTGAAAAGCGCAAGTTGTTTAAAGAGAGAATGCAAGATAGTATTAAAAAAATAGCCATAACAAGAGAAGAATATATTTCTAGATACGTAAATTTATTAGAAAAATTATTATGATTAAAAGAACTATCAACTGGGGATTTGGGTTAGTAGATAGACATATTATAATTCGATATGTTATATCTGGCGGGACAAGTGCTTTTGTAAACCTGTCTCTTTTTTCTTTGTTCTTATATATTTTTCAGATTCATTATATTATTTCGTCAGTCATCGCTTTTACTTTTGGTTTTTTGGTGAGTTTGATTTTACAAAAATTTTGGACGTTTCGAGACCATTCAACAGACAATATTCATGTTCAAAGCTTTTTATACCTATTAAATTCTTTATTTGGTTTGTGCGTAAATACGTTAGTTTTATATATTTCTGTCCATTACCTTGGTTTTATGCCTCTCATAGGGCAAATTATTGCTGGAATATGTACGGCATTGTGTACTTTTCAAATATCACGCAGGTATGTTTTTAATCAACCAACCACATGAGATTGCTTATTTTTACACAAAAAATTGATAAAAATGATTCAGTTCTTGGTTTTTTTCATACCTGGACTGAAGAGTTTGCAAAAAAGGCAGAGGAAGTGATTGTGATTTGTTTATATAAAGGTGAAGTTAATTTACCAAAAAATACTACAGTTTATTCTCTTGGTAAATCCCAGTACCAGAGCAAAGCTCGGTATGGGGCAGGGAAAATATTTCTCCGTGTAAAATATATAATTAATTTTTACCGTTATTTGTTTTTGATTCGTGGTTCTTATGACAAGGTTTTTGTTCATATGAATCAGGAATATATTTTACTTGCCGGTCTGTATTGGAAAATAAAAAATATTCCAGTTTATATGTGGCGCAATCATCCTGTCGGTGGCTTGTTCACCCGTCTAACCGTTTTATTATCCACGAAGGTTTTCTGCACATCTGGGTCTTCTTTTGTAGCCCAATTTAAAAAGGCGGTTATTATGCCTGTTGGCAATGATACGACCTTATTTAGGCCTGTAGAGGGGGTTATGCGGAAGAAACATTCCGTCTGTATGTTGGGGCGCATAGCTCCGATAAAACACATAGAATTAGCTCTGGAGGCCATAAATCACCTTGTTTTGTCCGGTGCTCAAATTTCTTTAACAATAATTGGTTCACCTACAGAGAAAGATGTGGAATATTATAATTCTTTAAAAAGGTACATAACACAAAACAAATTATCATATTATATTTTTTTACTGGGAGAGGTTTCTTTCAATGAACATCCAAGGATATTTAGTGGTTATGAAATAAATCTTAATCTGACAGATTCTGGTTCCTTTGATAAAACCATTCTCGGTGGAACTTCTTGTGGAGCCATACCTTTGGTCGCAAACGAATCTTTGAGGGGGATGTTACCAAATGTTTGTATTACCGAAGCCAAACCAAAAACCATAGCTGACTCATTAATTAAATTATTAGACCCACACGTTCAAGTTGAAATTCAAAAAGATTTAGAGGTTTTTGTTAAATCTCAAAGTCTAAACACTTTGATGGAGAAGCTTTTTGTAGAAATAAAATAGCAAAAAATCTAACCATAAAATAACAAAACATATACGTTGATTTTTTAATAAATACATATAATATAAAAATAACATGAAAGGTATAATTCTAGCAGGAGGTAAGGGTACTCGCCTTCTTCCTCTGACCAAAATTACAAATAAGCACTTATTGCCGGTTTTCAACCGAGCGATGATAGATTACCCGTTAAAGACCTTACTTAATGCGGGGATAAAAGATATTTTAATTGTTTCAGGAAGGGAACATGCTGGTGACTTTATTGAATATTTAGGTTCTGGTAGTGACTTTGGTGCAAATTTCACCTATAAGGTTCAGGTGGAGGCAGGAGGTATAGCACACGCCTTACTTTTAGCCGAAGATTTTGCTGATAACAAATCTATAACAGTAATATTAGGTGATAATATTTTTGAGGACAATTTCTCATCCAAGGTCACGAATTTTAAAAAAGGAGCAAGTGTTTTTTTGAAAGAAGTTTCTGACCCAGAAAGATTTGGCGTAGCTGTTTTAGAGGGTAAAAAAGTTACTAAAATTCTTGAGAAACCTAAAAAAGCACCAACCAATTTTGCTGTTACAGGTCTTTATCAATACGATAGTGGTGTATTTAATATCATAAAAAAACTTAAACCATCAGCTCGTGGAGAACTTGAGATTACTGATGTAAATAATGCTTATATTAAAAAAGGTTTAATGAAAGCCGAACTTGTTAAAGGCTTCTGGTCGGACGCTGGGACGTTTGATTCTCTAGCTAGGTCAGTTAACTGGGCATCTAAAAACAACTAAGATGTATAAAAACAAAAAAGTCAGCGTGGTAATAGGAACATATAACGAGGCCGACTCAATCAGAAAGGTTATTGACGGTTTTTTTGCTACTGGTTTTGTTGATGAGGTGATAGCGGTGGACAATAATGCATTAGGTAATACAAGAGAAGAAATAGAAAAAACCAAAGCAAGAAGGGTAGTAGAAACTAAACAAGGTTACGGATACGCTTATATGAGAGGTTTGAAAGAGGCAACTGGGGACTTGATTGTTATGACCGAAGCGGATGGGACTTTTGATCCAAACGATATACGCAAATTTTTACTCTACAGTGATGATTTTCCTGTGGTTTTTGGTACTCGTACATCAAGAGCTTCTATTTGGTCTGGGGCCTTTATGCCATTTTCAGTGCGTTTTGGAAACTGGGCTGTGGCAAAATTTCTAGAAGTTTTACATAATGGTCCATCTCTAACTGATGTTGGTTGTACCTATAAATTGATTTCTCGGAAAGTGCTAGAAAAAATATTTCCACTTTTTTTACTTTCTCACGGTGATGGCAAGTGGTCTCCAGAATTTATGATATGGATAATAAAAAAAGGGTTTATTCCAATTGAAATACCTGTTATATTTAAATCGAGAGTAGGCCAGTCTATGTACACAGGTAGTATTTGGAAAGCAATGAAGCTTGGTTTTAAAATGCTTCCACTGATCATCCGTTATAGATTTAAAAAAATATAATTCTTAATCATGATTAAAATACGGAATTTTATAAAAACACATAATTATTTATTCATAATAGCATTCACTTTATTATTTTTTGTGTTTACTCACATTTCAGGCATTGACTCACCATATCACCAAGATGAATATAAATGGGTTTATTATTCTCATCCAGAACTAACACCTCCTGGAACAGTACCTCATCCTCCTTTGACAGAATTTATATACACAAAACTTGGACCAATAGTGGGGGACTCCAATTTCAGATTGATACCTTTCTTTTTCGGTATACTGAATTTTTTTCTTTTGTTATATTTAGCTAAAACTATTTTTAACAAAAGAACTGCCCTTTGGGTAATTTTTTTGTTTACAATTTCTTTTTATTCTCTTTTAGCTTCGCTTATGGTTGATGTGGATGGAGCAATTATGCCTTTTTTCTTTCTCCTGATGGCTATTGGCTATTTTAAATGGAAAAAAACTTTAGAGATAGGAGAAAAAATTGAATGGAGATGGATAGTTTTTCTGACAGTTGGAGCCATTGGTGGATTTTTAATAAAAGTTAGTGCTGTTTTACCTATAATTGCGATATTTTTGGATTTTTTAATAGAGAATAAAGTTTTTTCCAATAAGAAAAAAATTCTTAGATATATTTTGTATACTGGTGGAGGCGTTTTGATACTAGTTGCCATTCTTTTTTTAGCAAAACTTGTTTTTCCTTTTTTCAACCTAGAATATTCAATGAGTTATTGGAAACACTTCGCAAATTCTTCTAGTTTTTTAAATCGAGGTTGGTTTCAAACTTTTATACAGTTTTTTAAAGCAGTTCTTTATACATCACCACTCCTTTTAGTCCCCATGTTTTTCATAGACAGAGAAATTTTTAAAAAAACCAGGCCTTTCTTTCTGTTTTTCTTTATTGGGTTGTTTTTCTATCTTTTTGTTTTTGACTTTTCTATTGGTGCCCTAGATAGATATTTCCAATTTATGGTTATACCTCTATGTATTATTTCTGGAGCAATATTTAGCCAGGTGTTTGAAAACCAATCGGGAAAAATCAAAAAAGTTCATATTATTAGCCTAATTTTAGCTGTTCTCTTGTTGTTTTGTGTCCAATTTTTTCCACATTTTGTTCCGGCTTTACATCCAAAATCTGAATGGCTTGGAAGGGCATTTTCTTTGAGGTGGAATTTTCTTTACCCTTTCTCTGGTGGTTCTGGTCCGTTAGGATTTTACATGTCTTTCTTATTTATGGCTTTATCTTGGATTTTGACCGTTCTTTTAGTTTTTATAGTATTTTTTAAATCACATTTTCGAAACATTGCCTTAGTGTTAATTTTCTCAATTGGATTTGCATATAATCTTGCTTTCAGTGAGGAATATCTTTTTGGCAAAATTAATGGCTCTGCTCCAAAAGTTTTAGCTGGAGCGGTTGAGTTTATAAAAAACAATCCAGATATAAAAATGGTTACAGTTTATAATGACAATGGAGGATATGATATTCAAGTTATTGGTAAATATAGAAAACGTCTTTATGTCGATCCAAAATTTGGGGCAGAGGGTAAAATAACTACTTTAAATCAATATAAGGAACATTATTTAGAAGTGAATGTGCCACGGATTGACCCAAGTAGTTTTTATAGAAAATATTTTAATTCATGCGAAATTATTTATCAAAACACAGATAAAAGCATTTCTGCCACAGTTTATGATTGTCAAAATGCTCCACTATTAACGTTATAAAATAAATATGGAAGAAAAAATTACAAAAAAGACAAAAATAATAATTTTATGTTTAGTTTTAATACTTACGGTGTTTTTAATTACTTTTGATTTTAAAAATACACCAAGAGTATGGGTTGATGAAGGTATATTTACCAATACTGCCGAAAACTTAGCTTATAATGGAAAATGGGGATTACAAGTTGACCCAGGGGTTTCTTATAGATTAGGAGCACAACTAACAACAAACTACCCTGTAATTTTCCCCGTTGCAATAAGTTTTAATTTGTTTGGTACCGGGATTTGGCAGGCTAGGTTACCAATGATAATTTATATGTTTTTGTTTTTAGTTTTTTCTTATCTTTTTGTAAAAAAGAGATATGGATTTTATCCTGCTATTTTATCAATATTGTTGCTTTCATCGTTTGCCCCATTTTATGGCAATGGTCGCCCCGTCCAAGGTGAAATACCCGGCTTAACTTTCTTGGTGTTGGGTTTATTGTTACTTTTGTATTTGGAAGAAGCTAGTTTTGAGGATAAAAGACTAGCCATATTTTCAGGTATATCCTTGGGTTTAGCTGCGGCAACCAAATCACTTTATTTACTTTTACTTGTAGTAATAGTGCCAGCTACTATGTTTTTTTGGGCAAGAAAAACCAAAAATAAAAGAAATATTTTTCTGTTACTAATTGCATTTTTTTTACCAGTCTTGTTCTGGTTTGTAATTAATTTTCCTACTCCAGATTTAATGGCAAAATTTATTCCAACTATTATTCAGCAAGCCGGCAATAATGGTGCCTCATCTTTATCCAATACATCTCTTTCACTTACAGAAACTGTCTCTGTTAATTTAGTAAGATTTGTAACTGAATCAACACCGATTCTTTTTCTCATTCTTTTTGTTTCAGTGATTTTTATCTTTTTTAAAAGATATTTTAAAAATAATATTTTTGATTTTAGTATTTCAGAATGCATAATATGCCTATTTATTATTCTAAATTGGCTTGGTTATTTACTTGGAACTGGTTGGTACCGATATTTTTTTCCAGCTCATATTTTATTATACTTATTGTTTCCTGCGGCTGTAATGATGTTTATCTCAGCATTTAAAAATGAGACCTTAAAAAAAATTACTACATCTATCATTGTTGTTTTGGTATTATTTCAGTTATATCATTTGGTTTTCTTATCTGACACTTCTTTAGTTGTTTCGCGTCCAAGGAATGTCGAACTCGCTAAAGTATTATCTACAATTCCTTCTTCAAAAAAAGTGCTTTTTTATAATACTACTGAAGCAATAGTCTTTCTGAAAGGAAATAATTATTCACAGTATTTAACTTTACAGGACTTGTTTGAAGCCGGGGACAAGAATTCCATGCATGACACTTCTTACGATTTTATTTTGACCGAAAATCGAGCCGAGTATCTTAGTATTTTTTCGACATGTTATGTAAAAAAAGAAGTCGTCAAATATCTTTTTGTTCAAAGAATACCTAATTGTAAAGAATAAAGTCATATATGGATCAAAACATTAGAGCAAAGAAGCTTTCAATTATTATCCCTGCATACAATGAGGAGCATCGTATTACAGAGACCCTATTTGATATTCACAATACAATGCAAGGACAACTATTTGATTATGAAATTTTAGTTGTAAATGATGGTTCTCGTGATAATACTGCTGACGTTGTGGAGGCGTTACAAAAGCAAATTTCTAAACTTTATCTCATTAATAATTCTGAAAATCATGGTAAGGGTTGGGTAATTAAGCAGGGTATGTTCAGGGCAGTAGGTAATTATCGTTTGTTCATGGATGCTGATAATTCTACAAGGGTACAGGAGATTACGAAAATGTTGCCATATCTACAACAAGGATTTGATGTTGTAATTGGCTCCAGATATATTAAAGAATCAGATATTGTCATAAAGCAACCATGGGTGAGGTCTTTTCCTGGTAAGATTTTTAGAATTATTACTCATATTCTAATACCCACAGGAGTAACAGATTTGACATGTGGATTTAAGATATTTTCTGAAAAAGCTGTAAATGTCATTTTTCCACAGCAGACCATCTTTAGGTGGTCGTTTGATGTTGAGTTATTGTTTTTGGCTAAGAGAAATAAACTAAAGATAAAAGAAATTCCTGTTATCTGGATGGACAACAATAAAAGTCGTGTAAAATTTAGAGATATGGTAAGATCCTTTTTTGAAATTATTCAAATCAGGTTAAGGGTTTGGTGATGATATAAATTTGTATTAGAAAGTTTATATTGAATGATGTATTATTCTAAGAATGATTAATAACAGAAAAATAATTGTAGTTTTACCGGCTTATAATGCGGCCAAGACGCTTAAGGCAACAGTAGACGCAATTCCTAATGGAATTGCTGATGAAGTTATTTTAATTGATGATGCCAGTAAAGATAATACCGTAGAAGTGGCAAAAGGTCTTGGTTTAAAAACTTTTGTCCACCAAAAAAATCTTGGGTATGGAGGAAACCAAAAAACTTGTTACAAAGAAGCTTTGAATTTGGGAGCAGACATTGCCGTCATGGTTCATCCAGATTTTCAATATGACCCAATTTTTATTCCAGAGATGATAAAACCAATTGTTAACAATGAATGCGATGCTGTTTTTGGTTCTCGCATGAAGATTCGTCAGAATGCTCTAAAAGGAGGAATGCCTTACTGGAAATATATAGCAAATATTTTTTTAACCAAATTAGAAAATCTTATTTTAGGAAATAACCTAACAGAATATCACTCTGGTTTTAGAGCTTATAATAAAAAAGTAATGCAATTACCTTTGGAATTAAATTCTGATGATTTTGTTTTTGATACAGAAATTATTGTTCAAATGAAAATCGCTGATATGAAGATAAAAGAAATTCCTATATCCACCAAGTATTTTCCAGAAGCGTCCCAGATTAATTTTAAAAGAAGTGTTCAGTATGGATTGGCTATTTTAAATGTTTTAAGAAAATATTTGTTGTTTAAATTTGGAATAAAAAATTACAAGCAATTTGAAATTGATAAAACACATGGTTGATTTTATGTTGAAAAATAAACATATTTTGTTTTTAATACTCTTGGCGATTTTTTGTGTTTTTATCTCATATTTTTATATTGGATACAACCCAAGTCTCGGTAGTGATGCCACTGAATTTAAGGAGGCAGGGGTCTTTTTGTCACAGGGCGGGCAAGTATCACGCGAAGCATTAATGAATAGGGTTATACCATCACCACTTTTTCTTTACATCTCTATTGTAGTAAATTATTTTCTAAATGATTTTGCCTCGAGTTTTTCTATTGTAAATATGTTCTTCTACATTTTGTGTATTTTTGCTTTTTATTTTTTAGCTTTGGAAATATATAAAGAAAAGAAAGTGGCTGTTATTAGTACGGTTTTGGTTCTTTTCAATTTTTATGTAATAGATCCGGGCAACGCACATCTTGCTGATATGTCTGGTTGGTTTTTTCTTATTCTTTCAACGTATTTAGCTATTAAATATATTGATACTTTTATCAGAAAATATTACTATTTTGCCATTCTTTTTGCCGTTATAGGTTTCTTCTTTAAGGAATATGGAGGATTAGGACTTATCAATTTAGCACTTTTGATATTGGTATCAGACTTACCAAAAAGGCAAAAAGTAAAAGATATTTTGGGAGCTGTTGTTTTGTCTGCTATTCCTATTTTTTCTTATCATATTTTTGCATTTTTCCAGTATCATGTTTCTTACTTTGATAAATTTATAAACGTTGTAACAAATTCTCCATCAAATCCCGACTATCAAAGTAAAAGTTTGGTACTACTCATTAAAATATTAGGCTGGTTGTTCTCTTTTGGCTGGTTTGCTTTTTTATTTGGGGCTTGGGAGGAATGGAAGATTAAAGACAAAAGAAGATTAAAAATATTGCTGGCTTGTTTTCCAGCTACTCTAACATTTCTTATATGGCCGGCAATTACTCAAAGGTTGGCAGTAATTCTTATGTTTTGGCTTTCTCTAATTACGGGATTTGGACTTTCCAGAGTAAGGTGGTATATATTGTATCCATTCTTAGGTCTGTATATTGCGTTTAATTACAATATAAAGATTCTGATAGACAAAATTAACTTACCATTCTAATGTCAAAAAAAGCTGACATGTTGTGGTTATTGATAATCAAAGTGTAGCTATATACAACGAAGTCCGCAACGGAGCGAACTCCATTGCGGACGGTTACCTTACACTCAGTATGTTCCCATCCACGTGCATCTTTCCAGATGCCTTCGGGGCTCGGAATAACCTGACTTTTGGTGTGGACCCGTGTGGGTCCGTGAAGAAATCCTCCTCGAGAACCAGGTATTCCTTCCCACCCGTACGAACCCGCGCCAGTATCTTGTGGCTTACGATTCTTCCAAAAGCCACAAATGGGCGTGCTCTACCTAGGGCAAAATACGCCCCTACCAACACTCCGAAAAGAATTGCCGACGCGTGTGTCAAATAGATCATGCTACCCTCCACCCTTAATTATAGCATAGTCGTAATTAATTGTCAAATTAATTGTGGTGTGTCAAAAAACGTGATAATATAAGCTTAATTAAATGAAAAAAATTAAAATCTTGTTTACGATAGGGAATTTAGATGTCGGGGGAGCAGAAAAATTGATAATTAATCAGGTTAAAAATCTAGATAAAGAAAAATTTGAGCCATATTTGTGTACGTTATTTCCTTACGGACCCCATGACTATTCTAAAGTTTTTGAAGAATTAAAGGGTATTACATATCAAAGATTTGTTTTCAAAGGGCCTTTAGATATCTTCAGTTGGGTAAAAGTTTATTCTTTTTTTCATAGAGAGAAATTCGATATGTTTTGTTGCCATTTGTTTGAGTCAAATTTTATCATTCGTGTGGTTAATATTTTAGTTGGCAGAAAACCAGTTTTTATTTTTGAACACAACATTTATTGGAAAAAACAGTGGTGGAAAATTTTAGCTGACCGATTACTTACCCCTAAAACGTCCAAAATATTTGTTGATTCAAATGCAATTTTAAATTTTACTTCAAATCAAGAAAAAATTGATAAAAACAAATTTGCTATTTTACCTTACCCCGTTGAACTGACAGATCAAAAAAAATTCGATGTAAAAAAAATAAAAGAGGATTTGGGTTTGCCGGCAAATAGTTTTATTGTTGGTTCGGTGGCTCGCTTTGTCGAACAGAAAGGTTTGCCATATTACATTAAGGCTGGAGCCAAAGTGTTGAATGATCTAAAACAAGACAACCTTTATTTTCTGTTGATTGGGTATGGAAAGATGGAAACAGAACTTATAAGTTTGGTAAATGAGTTAAAAATAGAGTCTAGGTTTATAATTAGAGGAGCTAAAGATATTAAAGAAATTTTACCGATTTTAGATATATTTGTTATCTCATCTCTTTGGGAAGGTCAACCCCTTGCCATGCTTGAAGCTATGGCTTCTGGGTGTCCCGTGGTGGCCACAAAAGTGGGTGGTATACCAGAAATACTAGTTGAAGAAAAAAATGGTTTGTTGGCCGAATCTAAGGACGAAAATTCATTAGCAAAACAGATAATTAAGCTTGTAAATAACGATAAATTAAGGTATAGTCTTGCTCAAGAAGGTAAGCTGGCTGCTCAGGAGTATGGCTTACCAATCTATATAAAAAAGCTAGAGAAGTACTTTATCGATGAATACAACAATAAAAATGGACATTAAAGAAGAAGCGGAAAGATATTTTACAAAACACTACCCTCGGGCTAGTAGAAAAGAGATAGAGAAACAAGTTGAAGATTGGCAAAATAAAATCATCTACAGTGAGGCCCTAGTTAAATTTTTTTTAGAGAGAGTCGGTCCAATAGAAAATAAGAAAATCTTAGATGTTGGCTTTGGAAGTGGTGGTGTCGCGATTGCTTTTAATCGTGCTGGGGCAATTATCTCTGGGGTGGACGTTGACCCTGAATTAAAAAGTATTGCCGAGAGAAATTCTGCAGTTAATAATGCAAAGATTGATTTCAAGATTTATAACGGCACAGAATTACCTTTTAGTGATGGGTATTTTGATTACGTGATTTCTTTTAGTGTCTTAGAACATGTAAGTTTTCCTGACAAATTATTAAACGAAATATTAAGGGTTCTTAAACCTAACGGTAGATTCCTATTAACCTTACCAAACAAATATTATCCAAGGGAAACTCATACACTAGCATATTTTGTTAGTTACATGCCTAAAAAACTGGCTAATGTTTACCTGAAACTTTTAAAGCGGAGTTCGCTTGAAGATGACAACCTTCATTTTTATAGTTATTTTGATATTCTAAAGATGCTTAAAAAAACTAACTATAAATATGAGTTAGTGTATAAAGATTTGACTGGCATGAGGGGTTTAAAAAAGAGATTGATATTACTACTAAAAAAGCTTAATATACATTACACTGCATTTCTAAAACAATTAATCTTTATTATTGAAAAGTTATGAGTAAAAAAGTCCAACAAAAATACATAGTCTTTGGCTCGCCAATGATTGAAGAACCAGAAATAAAGGAAGTGGTTAAGACCCTGCGTTCTGGATGGCTAGGAACTGGGCCAAAGGTAACAAAATTTGAAAAAATGATGAGCGAACTTACTGGGGCAAAATATGCTATGGCCGTCAATTCTTGCACCGCAGCACTTCATCTGTCTTTAGTTGCATCGGGTATTGGTAAGGGAGATGAAGTCATAACTACACCATTAACTTTCTGCGCAACCGCTAACGCCATAATTCACAGTGGAGCAACTCCTGTCTTTGTTGATGTTGATTTGAAGACGATGAATATTGACGAAACAAAAATAGAAAAAGCTATTACGAAAAAGACCAAAGCCATTATGCCTGTACATTTTGCTGGACGACCATGCAATATGGACAAAATTCTAACAATTGCAAAGAAATATAGACTACTGATAATTGAAGATGCAGCTCATGCTATCGGGGCCGAGTATAAAAATAAAAAAATTGGTAGTATGGGTGACCTGACTTGTATTAGTTTTTATGTCACAAAAAATATAACAACAGGTGAGGGTGGTATGGTTTTGACTAACAATAAAGAGTTTGCCGATAAAATAAAAGTTCTAGCTCTTCATGGTATGTCCAAAGACGCATGGAAAAGATTTTCTGATGATGGTTATAAACATTATGAGGTAGTCTATCCAGGATTTAAATACAACATGATGGACATTCAGGCCTCAATTGGTATTCACCAGCTAAAAAGAATTGAAAAATATCACAAGAAAAGAAAACAGATTTGGGATTTCTATAATAAAGAGTTAAAAGGATTACCAATTATTTTACCTGACTACAAAGATAAAGACATAAAACACGTTATGCATCTTTATACTATTTTAGTTGATGAAAAAAAGTGTGGAATCTCAAGAGATAAATTTATGCAGGAATTGCATTTGCGTGGGATTGGAACTGGAGTTCACTATAACCCCGTACATTTACATGATCATTACACCAATACTTATGGTCATAAAGTTGGTCATTATCCGAATGCAGAATATATTGGTTCAAGAACTGTATCATTACCATTGAGTGCTAAATTGACAATAGCTGAAGCAAAAAGGATTGTCGATGCAATAAAAGGAATCTTATGATAAGGTAGGTACAGAATGGTCTTTGAATTTGTGAGTGACGAAAGGAAAAAAAGCAAATGCCGAGAGTTATTTTGACGATGGAGAAGTACGTGATTGAACCCTTGGGGATTCAGCACTTACTGAGTATCGCCAAGATGCTCGGTTGGGACGCTGAAGTCTACCTTCACCAGAATTCAGATTTTGAACCACTAATCAATGAAGCGAAAGGTGCTGATTTGGTTGGTTTTTCAATCTGGACTGGAGCACATGAGCAGGCATTCCGCGCTGCGGACATACTACGAGAAAAGGGAGTCCTGGTTGCCATTGGTGGGCCACATGCGACATATCATACCGATGAATGCGCAAGGCATGCCGACTGGGTAGCTAAGGGCGACAGCTTCCGAATCTGGAAGTACATCCTTCAGAATATTAGTGGTGCAGAGACCCTTCCGGTTGGGGTGAGGCAACTTAGCTCAAACGTTCTCTTTGATGAAAACGCAAGAGCAGAAGAGTTTCCTCTATCCAATCTTGGACGGGAAATCGTGTACCATCGATATCCTGATCTGGCGAAGAGCCACATCAAGTCCATCATGGGCTCGACTGGTTGCCCATTCCATTGCACGTACTGCAATAGTCCTCACCTGAATGAGATGTACAAGAAACAGGGGGGGTTCAAGCACGTGTTTCGAGTGCGACCGCTTGATGATATCATTGCTGAAGCACTTTACGTCCGCGATCACTGGGGCGTAAAGATGTTCTATTTTCAGGATGACATCTTCGGCTACGACCTGAGTTGGCTTCGAGAATTCGTTAGACGCTGGAAAAGTGAAGTCGGAGTCTCGTGGCACTGCCAAATCCGGCTTGAACTCACTCGGGGTAAACCTGGGGAAGAGCGTCTCGATTTGTTTGTCGAGGGTGGTTGTTCGGGGATAACCCTGGCAATCGAATCTGGGAACGCTTTTCTTCGCGAACTCGTCTTGCTACGTCCAATGGAGCACGAACTCATCGTTGGGGGTTGTCACGAGATCATGCGACGAGGGATGACACTGCGAACGGAACAGATGTTGCAGATTCCCTTCTCAAACCTCGAGACAGACCTCTCAACACTCCAGCTGAACCACGAGATCAATCCGACTATGGCCTGGTCATCAATTCTCCATCCGTTTGGAGAGACCAACATGGGAAAGATTGCCAGACAGTGGGGATTTTGGAGTGAGGATTCGCCATCAAGTATCTACTGGAATCGCAGTCCGTTGCTTCATTCCACGACAGCGATGGAAACGGTCCTGCCACACATCGAACGCCTGCGTCCACTAACGGGGCGTCGGTTTGACAGTCCATTACTTCGAATGTACACCGAGTCGAAGAATGGAAATGGGAGGGCAGACGTATTCGTGGAAGATGGGCTTGTGCATCTGTCGGGCGTGAGGCGAGTGCCTATCTGCGAGATTCAGTATCTGGACGCGGAAGCGAACGAACGATACTGCGACCAGACCTCTCATCTCCAACCGATCTTCAATTGGTTGTCCAAGGTGCCCCGAGGTTACGAGTTGGGGTGGAAATGGGTGGAGTTGAGGAAAGAGGAATGGACATTCGCTAACCTCGGGAAATTGACGGAGGAACACCTTCGACAGGCGGGCCATAACTACGAAGTTGAGGAATGGAAACGGAAGCTCGCAGATGGACTATGGTGTTCGCCGGATAGTTTTCCTGCGGGCATCAGAGACAACCCACTCTACTTCTGTTTTTTTCCAAGCGGGCCAAAGCTTGCCCGTACCATGATTGAGAAAGGAGTCTTCAGTCTACCGCCGGAAAAATTCTGGCACGAGTTCGGCAGTCTAGCGCGGTGACATCTTTTCGGCTACGGTCTCTATAGAACAGAGAACGGGGTCGAAGATTCTATCGCGAGACGATAAACGTCGACAATGCGCCCCCTGAAACACGGGGGCGCTCTTTTTACTTAAAATAGTGATATTCTTGCCTTTAAATATCAAATTAGCTATGATTGAGGTTTAAATAATAAGTAAATTATTAAAATTTGTGATTACTGAACAGCAAAAAAAAATCTACACAACTCACGTCTGTGATGGTGTTAGTTTTGATGAACTTGTAAAAAAAGCAAACGAAATTTATTTTGATATTGAACCAGAGATGTACGACGAAAAGCACCCAGAAATAAAAAAATTTGAAGCAGATAGATGGAACGGTTTAGCTAAAAAATATTTTACATCAAATAGGTCCTTAAGAGTTTTAGATATTGGATGTGGTTCGGGTTTTGTAGCGGATCATGTCTGCAATAATCTTAAAAAAGAAGATACTTTTGTTTTTACAGATATCTCAAAAGAAATGTTAGATTATTGTGAAAATCATTTTAGAGATAAGTTTAAATGTAGATTGGAATTTAAAACGATTAATTCTGAAACGTTAGGTTTTCCCGATGATTGTTTTGATATTGTGACCTTGAATTCTGTTCTCCATCACATTCCTGATACAAAAAAAATTCTCCAAGAAATAAATCGTGTGCTTAAAACAGAGGGTATCTTGATAATTGCTCACGAGGTAAATAGTGCCTTTTTTAAACATAAAATTTTATGGACGAATTACAAAATAATCAGAATATTTTCAAACAGGAGGATGTTTCTTGAAAGCCTTTTTAATCATCTTGGTCTAATAAATTTATATACGCGTTATTTTAAAAGTAATGAAGTAAGTTATTACGAAATGCTTTACGAGAAAGTTAACGAAGAACTTATAAATCAAAAATTCATTTGTAAACCTTTAAGTCCGTCAAAAATGGGGTTAATTATGGAGTTATATTCAAGTACCGGTTTTGATATTGATAATTTAGCGAAACACACCTCAAACCTTGTTTTAATAGAAAAGAAGACATACAATCACCTAAATGACAATCCAACAATTTTGTTATTAAAATTATACGAAAAAATATTATCAGTATTATTTCCAAACTCTGGGAAAAGCTTCGTTGCGGTTTTCCAAAAATCATTAAATTAAAATTATGGAAAAGAAAATTCATCCGAACACCAAAATTGCCATTGTTCTGCTTTTTTAATAATTTTTTATATCTTACACAATATGGAAAATACAAATCATACAGATATCTTGAAACAGAACATAAAAAGCGATGGCAACATTGGTGTGCGGATAAAAGTAGCAATTATATCCGACACAATGGATCGTAGACCAGAGAAGGTTTTAGCTACTAAACGACTAGTGCAAAATCTTTTAAAATATCCAGAATTAGAAATCTATCTTATACATTATAAAAAAATGCTAGATGAGCCACTTTACCAGGAAGTTCACGAGATAATAATTCCAAGATATTCTTTACCGTTTGGTTCACAATTTGTTTCTTTTGTTATATTTTGTCTAAAGACGAAAGAAAAATTTGATATAGTCCACTGGCTTGTGCCAAGGATTTTTCCTTTCTTCTGGTTATTTCCAGCCAAGAAAAAGATAATTATGGCTCACGATGGATATATTGGTGTTTGGACACTAGCAAATACTATATTTTGGTTTACCATTCGTTTTTTTAGTAGATACATTGATGCTATTATCGGTGTGACAGAATATGCAAAGAAAGAAATTATGAGAACGTACCACATTCCAGAATCAAAAGCGTTTACTATATACAACGGTCTTGACCCAGAATTTCATCCTGTTCCTGAAATTACCGCGAGGGAGGTCTTGAAGAAATACAATATTTATACAGATAAGTATCTCCTTTATGTTGGTGGTCTAGTAACACACAAAAATGTTCCAAGATTGATTTTGGCCTATGATCTGTTGCGTAAAAGAGAACCAGCGGTTAAGGAGAAATTAATCATTATTGGCAAAGCATCTCTTGGGGCGGAAGAAATAAAAAATGTTGTCAAGGAGGCAGAGTATTCTAAGGATATTATTTTTATAAGTTATGTTCCTCCAGTAGATATACCAGCTTTTTATTCTCTAGCTACTGCTCTGATTCTGGTCTCTCTAAATGAGGGATTTGGGATGCCAATCGCAGAAGGAATGGCTTGTGGTACACCAGTTATCACTTCAAATATGTCAGCTATGCCCGAAGCAGGTGGTGGAGCGGCGATATTAGTTGACCCGTATAATATAGAGGATATTATGATGGCAATGAAACGTATTGTTGGAGATGAGAGTTTAAGAAAACAATTAATTGCCAAGGGATTAGAACGAGTGAAAACATTTAGTTGGAAGAGATATGCTGAGGAGAGTCTTAAGATATACAAAAAAACATTAAATTACAAATAATCAGATAAAAATATATGGAAATGTCGCTAGCAGAAATAATAGATAGATATACTATATTGAAATTGAAAATGGAGGGAATAGATGACTATTTAACACCGAATCAGGTGATAGAAGAGAAACCTTCAATGGAAAAAGAACTTTCGTTATATGGTCAGGTAATAGATGAATTTTGCCAAATGGGTATTGATATAAATAATGAGATAATCCAAAAATTATATGAAATTAATTCAAGATGTAAGGAAATGGAATCTAACATTCGTCGGAACATGGATAAATTATCCAATTTAAATTCAGAGAAGATGGAAGAAGTTGGAAAAAGCGCTATCTTACTACGTGGTTTCAACGAAGAAAGAATTGCAGTAAAGAATGAGATTATGAAGAAACATAGCATTACTACAAAAACCATAATGATGTCGTTAGCAGAGATAATAGATAGATATACTATATTGAAATTAAAAAAAGAAAGAATGAGTGGCCTAACTTCAGATCAAGTATTATATGAAAAACCCTCATTGGAAAAGGAGTATGGGTTATATGGTCAGGCAATAGATAGGTTTCGACAAAAAGATACTGAGATAGAAGAAGAATGGATTAATAAATTGTATGAGATTAATGCTAAAATATGGGATATAGAATCTGATATTCGTCAAGGCAAAGAAAAAATATTAGGTTTAAAGGAGGTTGGAAGAAGAGCGATTGTTATTCGAGAACTTAGTGAGGTGAGAGTTGCCGTAAAAAATGAAATAGTGGAGAAATCAAAAAATGGGTTTAAAGAGGTGCGGGTTTATATTAAATAATTTTTAAATGCATATAAAATATGTAACAAATGTAAGATTACCTACTTCTCGGGCGGCGGGATATGCCATTATGAAGATGTGTTCGGAGTTTACTAGGGCGGGAGTGGCTTTGGAACTTTTTGTACCAGAGAGAAGTAATAATGATAATAAACAAGACCCCTTTGATTACTTTAAAATTGAAAAAGATTTTGAAATTAAGAAAATTCCAAGTTTGGATTTTTTAGCTCTCACTGAAAAATTTAGCAGAGTTTTTTATTGGTTTGATACTTTATCTTTTTTAATTGCAACAAGATTAAAAGTAAAATTAGGTAAAAAAGATATACTCTACACGCGTGATTTTTTAACTACTTTGTTTTTTCCAAAGAAAAGTTTTAAGGTTTTAGAACTTCACAGTATTCCTAAATCAAAGTCTTTTTTTAATTTTGCTATTAAGAGAACAAATCTCTTTGTGGTGCTTACTACTAGCATCAAAAAAATATTAATTGATTTTGGGGTTGATGATAAAAAAATATTAATTTCGCCAAGTGGGGTTGATTTGAGTCAATTTAATCAGACCTCAAATAATTTTGAAATAGAGGGTATATCAAAAAATGATTTTGTTTTTGGATATGTTGGTACACTAAAAACAATGGGTATGGAAAAGGGAGTTGCTGATGGTTTAAAGGCCCTGAATCTATTACCCACTAATTTTAAATTTTTAGTTATAGGTGGAGAAGTGGAAGATGTTGAATATTATAAAAAAATGTCATTATTACTCGGTGTCTCAAATAGGGTTACTTTTATAGGTAATGTGCCTCACGCTGAAGTGAATAAATACAGTATGCAGTGTGATATATTTATAGCTCCTTTTCCAGAGAACAAACACTATAGTCAGTATATGTCGCCACTGAAAATTTTTGAATATATGGCAAGTAAAAAACCAATTATTTCCACAACTCTGCCTACTCTAAGAGAGATTTTAACCAATGAAAAGAACGCTATATTGGTGTCCCCAAGCTCTCCAGAGGCCCTAGCGAGTGCCATAAAGAGACTTTCGGAGGATACGGCACTTTGTAGCCGATTGGTAGAAAACGCCTATTCTGAAGTAAAAGAAAAATATACTTGGGAGATTAGGGCAAAGAAGATTATTTTGTTTATCAATTCATGGCAAAAGACATAATTGTTATTCCCACATATAACGAAAGAGAAAATGTAAGTGTTTTAATACCACTTATTTTTAAATTACTTCCAAATGTATATATTGTGGTAGCTGATGATAATTCTCCAGATGGTACAGCTAAAGTCGTTATAGATTTAAAAAGTAATTATCAGAATTTATCTTTGATATCAAGACAAAAAAAAGATGGTCTTGGTAGGGCCTATACTAATGCTTTTAGAGAAATTCTAAAAAACAATGATGTACGTTCTGTCGTAATGATGGACGCTGATTTATCTCATGACCCAAAATATTTACCAGATATGTTTAAAAAATTTGAAGAATTTTCTGTGGTTATTGGTTCGCGTTACATAGCCGGAGGAAAAACTATTGGTTGGGAACTTTGGCGTAGAATTTTGAGTTTTTATGGTAATTTATACTGCAGAATTATTACTGGTATGCCAATTTATGATTGTACTGGTGGTTTTAATATAATTTCCGCTAACCTCTTGAGAAAGATTGATTTCTCAAAGATGGATATGTCTGGATATGCATTTATTATGGAAATAAAATATCTTTTATACAAAGCTGGTGGGACTTTTTTTGAAGTGCCCATAACTTTTATCAATCGTGTTGGTGGGGAGTCAAAAATTTCAAGTCATATTATCAGTGAAGGTATTATCGCGCCATGGAAAATAAAACTCTCAAAATAAATTGTCCACTTTGCGAGAGTAAAAACACCTCCTTCTTTACAAAAAAAAATAGTTTTCATTTATATAAATGTCTAGATTGTAAACTGTTATTTACCTTTCCATTACCAAAAAATATTGATGTTTACAACGAATCATATTTTTCTGGGGCGGAACATGGGTTTGGATATGTTGATTACGACGCCGACAAAGAACCAATGATACCAACTTTTCAAAAATACTTAAACATCGTTTCTTCATTAGGGTTGAAAAATGGGAAACTTCTAGATATAGGAGCGGCAACGGGATTTTTTATGAATCTAGCTAAAAAAAGAGGGTTTCAAGTAAAAGGGGTTGAGCTTTCAGATTTTGCAGCTAAAATTGCTCGGGATAAAGATCTTGATGTGGTGACGGGGGATTTGTTGAGTGGTAATTTTCTAGGCGAGTCTTTTGATGTAATAACCATGTTTGATGTGCTTGAGCATGTTCCAGACCCAAAAAAACTTATATCTGAAGCTAGTAGAATACTTAAAAAAGGAGGATTATTGTTAATAAATACTCCAGATGCACAGAGTTTGTGGGCGAGAATACTAGGTTCAAAATGGCAACTTATAATGCCACCAGAACATATTTATTACTTTTCGCCAAAAAATCTAGGAAAACATCTCTCAAATAATGGTTTTAGTGTTAAAGTAAGCACAAAAATAGGTAAACGATTTACAATACAGTATATTATGAAGATGTTATATAAATGGCAGGGTTTTAAAATTTTCTTGGCAAAAATATTTTCAAACGGTTTTCTTTCAAGAATATCAATACCAATCAATCTGCACGATAACTTCCTTTTAGTTGCTAAAAAAAGTGAAAAATAAACTACTCATCCTTATAATCTGTGTTTTTATTCTTAGTATTGTGCCAATCGCTCATACGTATTTTCAGAATGGTTCATCTTGGGCTCGAATTCCTCCATCATTTGTTAATGATGATTTATATTACTATGCTCGAATGAATAATATAGTGAATGGATATCCTTTTATTGGCAATCCATATTATTTTGAACACCGACAAGAAATTAGCCCAGCTTTTTTCATTTCTGATTGGATTGCTACTATTCCGATGAAAATTGGGATGCCTTTTATTCTGACCATCTCATTTAATTTCATATTTTGGTCAATTCTTTTTTCGGTTTTTTCTTGTTTTCTTTTTATAAGATATGGTTTATCAAAATTTACATCTACAGTTGGGGCACTTGTAACATATTCAACCATGTATGTGCTTCTACTTCGTCCAGTGTCCATGCAAATAGTGGCACCATTTTTCCTTCTTTTTTGCATTAGCTATGGTCAATGGCTTAAAGTAAAAACACCGTCTAAATTACAGAATTTATTTTTAATTGTTACCGTTGCTCTATCTTTTTATATTTACACATATTCATGGCAAATTGTTCTGATGGTTTTGGGGCTAACCGCACTGTTTTTGATTTATCATAAAGATTGGTTTAAATTGAAGAATTTATTTATTGTTGGTCTTTGTGGTGGTATTTTGGGACTGCCAATTATTCTATATGCACTGAAACAAATTTCTTCTCCATATTATTGGGAAACTATGGCTCGTATTGGACTTGTGAATACTCACATACCCACAGCTTTGAGTTTTTATGACGGAGGAATGATCTTGGTAATTTTATTTCTATGGTGGATTTCTTTTGTCTGGGTAAGGGGTTTAAAAGATAATCCAAAATACAAAGAAGCTTTTACTTTTGTGTCTCTTTTGGGTCTGGGCTTGTTTTTTGTGTCATTTAGTAATCTCGTAACAGGAAAGGAACTTGAAATATCAAATCATATAGAGAGGTTTGTTATTATATGGATTTCCGTCGCTCTTGTGCTATATACTTGGTTTTTAGTAAAATCTCGTTTTTCCGCCAAAGGCGGATCCGCCTTTGGCGGAGAGCTGTATGAACTTTCATATCTAAAAAAACTGATAGTATCAATCCTTTTTATTTTTTCTTTTATTATTTTTACCCATTTTTTTGTTAACGGTTTTGGGATAAAATCGATACTTCAGACTGATACAAAATCTGCACAAATATATGCTGAACCAATTAATTGGCTTAATAAAAATGTTCCAAAAGAAAGTGTTGTGTGGAGTAATGGTGGAATAGGGTATTATTTACCTATTATGAGTACGGATTTTCAGCTTTTTAACCCGCTTGGCGGATTACACATTATGTCTTCGAAAGAAGAAGAGGAAAGATATCTAACATCACATTATTTTGATAATCTAACTTTGCAAGATATTAAAAATGATTTTCGTCAGTATGCAGGAACGGGGAATTCTATACATCAATACAAAACATACAATCGTAAGGTAAAAATTTGTCAGCTTTTAAAATTATCTTATTTTGGTATTGACTGTGGACAAATAACAGATGCGGTTTCTTTTCGGGGAGAAAAATATTTTGTTGATTTGTATAATCAATATACAAATGATATAAAACCTAACATAATAAACAAATTAAAAAAATTTAATGTTGAATATGTTGTGAGAGATAAAAGAGTAAATGATAAATTTACCCCAGAAGAAATACCAAATATAATGCTTTTGTGGAGTAATGATAATTTTGAAATTTATTCAGTGAAGTATAAATAAAAGTAGATGGAGTGCAAAAACGGGTGGGCGTATATATTTACTTTGACAAATGTTCATAAACAAATATAATGTCCTTAATAAATATCAAAACATTAAACCACATGGAAGAAATGAATAAAAAAATGTATACGGAGTTATTAAAAAAAACACTTATTGATTACCACCGTACAGGGACCGAATACAGACCTCTTTATTCAGTAAAAGCAGGTTGGAAAAGGAGACTTTTGAGAGGTTTGGATCGTTTTTTAAGAATCAAGGATTATGCTATATGTAAAATAAATAATAGTAACAAAGAAACCCGTGAGAATGGAGGAGATTGGCCTGCATACGCAGAATCAATGATTGGTTTAAAAAGAATGGATAATATAGAATTTTGTGTGAATAATATTATTACGGACAATATACCAGGAGATTTGATTGAAGCTGGGGTTTGGCGTGGTGGAGCGACTATCTTCATGAAAGGATTGTTAACAATAAATAATATTAAAAATAGGGTTGTGTGGGTTGCTGATTCTTTTCGGGGATTACCGAAACCAAATGAAAAATATAAAATAGACAAAGAAAGCACATTACACACCTATGAAGAATTAGCCATTCCGGTAGACGTAGTAAGAAAGAACTTTGAAAAATATGGACTTCTGGATAATGGGGTAAAATTTCTTGAAGGATATTTTAGTGATACTCTCCCAAAAGCTTCGATTAAAACCTTATCACTCATAAGGGCAGATGGAGATATGTATGAATCTACCATGGATATATTAGTAAACTTATACCCTAGACTATCTATTGGTGGATATATTATCTTTGATGACTTTAATACGATAGAGGGGTGTAAAGAAGCCGTCATGGAATATAGACATACTCACAATATAAATGAAACAATCATAAAAATTGATGAGTCTGGGGTATTTTGGAGAAAAAATAGTTAATAATAGTGAGCTTGTTTAAAAAAGCTTGAAATGTGTTGATGAATAGAGTTTAGTAAAGAATTGATTTTTTAAAGTTTTTTAATTTAGGAGCGAAATGAGTAATTAATTTAGGAGCGATAGTCATACTTAGAAACTGGATATTTTCAGGAAAGATATCAAAATAACTACAAAATGCAATCCAGGCAAATTTTCGTACATTTTTACCATTATTTGTTTCCAATATAAAAGAATCCATAACAAACGCAGCATATATCTTTTTATGCTGTTTATATAAAGATGGCATAAAGATTTTCACTAGGTGTGATATTTCAATACTTTCAAATAAGTTGATATAGTAACGACCACGAGGGTCAAGTACGTAGTTATCGGTGGGATTTTTGCGACACAAAATAAAACATTCGGACATCAGAAGCAATTTTCCATATTTACTAATTCCAATAATCAATGGAGCTTGCCACAAAAAGACATTTTTTGGTTTTACATATTTTTTGGCAGCCTCCATTTCTTTTTGCCACAAATCTTTTCTGAAAATATTGGCTGTTATAAAGTTGGTCAAATACCACCAATGATACGCTGGCTCGAGGGCACCGTAATCTTTTGTGAAATCTTCCATAAAGATATCATCTTGAATATTAAGTCGATTTTCAAGAACGACTTTGTATTCTTTATTAGCATCATCCAAGGAATGGATGTTGTTTGTGTTTACTAGAATAAAATTTGGTTTATATTTTTTTATTGCTTTGACGAAAGCAACAATAGCACCGTCTTCTAATAAATCATCATCTCCGAATAGTTGCACATAAGTACCTCTGGCTTCATTTACTATCCATTCGAGATTTTTTGTCACCCCGAGATTTTTTGGTTGGTTGAATCCGCGAACAAAACTATACTGTGTGTCTACTGCAGTTACATATTCAGCTGTGTTGTCTGGTGAAGTATCATTACTTATAACGATTTCAACCTCATTTTCCAGACCAGCGTCTACGATTTGTTTGATAGACCGACTCACCGTTGTCTCTAAAAACCTCCGCCTATTATATGTGGTGACAGCAATGCTTAATAAAATGTTATTTTCCATACCTTATCTGTATATATTTTTTGTAAAAAAATGGAAAGGTCTTTTTTATTGACCTTTTTATTTTATTTTGCGTGCTTTGAAGACCATGTCTTGATTTGGCCAGTTTGAGAGGTTTCTTATCCAAATTTTCAAACCACGTGTATTTTCCTCTTCCCATAACGTATCGAATACTTCTTTTAGATAAGAATTCAAAATATGGTAGAAGCAACTGGAGAGCGGTCAAGGAGGTTTTTCCCTCTTTAGCTTCTCTTACAGTATATGACACATGGCCTCGTCTATGGAAGTAAAATGAGTTTGGTAAAATGTACATCTTTGTTCCAGAGAATAACTGTCTTATGCCAAAACCCCACGTATCGATCCAGTTTCCGTCAGGGTAGCCACCGGCTCTATTCCAGCTATTTTTTGTAAACATATAATTTCCCATTCCAATCGGAGAGGAAGAATTATTTCCCAGAGTCCTCTCTAGAGTTACTTCATCAAACAGGAAATTCAATTTTTTATATATTTCTTTTGTGTCATTTACAAAATAATAGGTTCCCTGAAATGCTACACAATCAGCACCCTTTTCTAGTAAAAGTCTTTTTAAGGGCTCTATAGAATTTGGAAGAAGAATATTATCCGAATCCAGACAGAAAAGAATTTCATTTTTTGTATTTTCAATCGCCGTATTTCTAGCCGTTGCCCCTCCTTTGTTTCTAGTGTGTGTAAGTATTTTTACATATGAATATTTATCGGCAAATTCTTGTAGTATTTTTGCCGTATTATCGGTTGAGCCATCGTTGGTTATAACAATTTCATCTCCTTCTTCAAGGTTAGTGCTGATAATGGAATAGAGTGATTCGGTTACTGTTTCCTCGCAATTGAATGCCGGAATAAAAAAACTTATATGTAAGGACTTCTTTTCAACCCACCACATCATATTTTCTTTATCAAAATTTATTTTCCAATTAAATCTTCTGAAAAATTCATCAACTGCTTTCTGCACTCCAGGAAAATACGGATTCATATAATCATGACCACCAATGATTCCACCGTCTTTTATTTTTAAAAACCAAGCACATAAATCAGTCCACACTCCTTCATATGAATGGTCAGCATCTATATAGATAAAATCAAGTTGTTCTGAAATGTTTCCGACAGCATCTTTTGAGCATTTTCTTATATGTTCGTAACGCTTACTGAAAGGTGAAAGCCTTTCTTTTGTCATTTTAAAAAGTTCGTCGAACTCTTTTTGTGGAAGATTCATAGAGTCATCAACATAGCTTTCTCGGTGCTCATATGGATCAACACCATACAATTTCTCTATTTTTGTATTTTTCAACATAGCCTCACAGTGACCCCCATAAGCAACTCCAATTTCTGCTCCAACCTTGAAGTTTCGAGGGTTTATGATTTTACTAAACTCATCGTAGCCTTTGTGCCAAGCTTCTTCATGTTGCAGTTTAGAGTTTTCAAGGTTTTGTCTAATTTGGTTCATCCCGTACGAAATAGGAAACGCTTTAAGCGAGTTTTGAGGTATCGCTTGCCTTTTCCCGATTTAAGATATAATTCTCTCGACCTTGCATCTGTTTGTTCTGTGCATGCTTCATAATAAATAAGTTCATATAAGCCTCTGTTCTTGGTATATATAGATTTCCCGCTATTATGTTCGCTTAGGCGTTTCCGTAGGTTTTCTGTATATCCAGTGTATAGCCTACCATTTTTCTTGCTTTTTAGTATATATGTGTAAAACATACTATGCATTTCGTACGGGATTCATTTTCCCACAACATAATCAAAAGCCTTTTTATATTCATTTATAACTGTATAAATATTAACTTCGTTTTTTATAATGTTTACTGAGTTTTGCCCCATTTTTTCCAAAAGATTGGGGTTTCTAAAAAGATACCTTATTTTTTCTGTTAAGTCCAACAGATCTCCTTCTTTGAAATATAAGCCATTGTAGCCGTCTCTTACTAGTTTCTTTTCAGTACCGTCACAGACCGAACATATTACCGGAAGTCCAAATGTCATTGCATCATTTATGGACAAGCCCCCCATACCGGCTAAGACGTATATATTAGAAGATAAGAGATATTTTCCTAGTATTTCTTGGTTATAAACACCACCGAGAAATTTGACTGAATTTTCCAGATTTAATTTTTTTACTAGATTTTTAAGTGGCCCTTCACTCGGGCCAGAGCCGATAACCAAAAGTTCAGCATCGGGAAATTCCGGTTTTAAGTTTTTTAAAGCTTCAATAATCATATCAACCCTTTTCCATGGTATCAGTCGACTTAAATGCACTAAACGGTGTTTACTTGGCGGTAATATAGTAGGTTCTTGTTCTATTTTTTTTCTAATGTTAAATAAGATATCAGTATCTGGGGAATTGCGGGTTATAAAAATTTTACTGCGGGATACTCCGTAACTTTCAAAAATATCGTACGCTTCATCAACATAATTTACATGAGCATCGACCATATTTAAGATCTGTTTTCTAATTTCCAATCTCTTTAATAAAACCTTTCTACCTATAAATTTTCTATATATTTTATCTAATTTTATGAGATGTAATATTTTTTGACACAGGTCTGGAAGTTTGTTTAATTTTAGTCTATTACAAGCTCCAATAAAAAAGGCAACAAATACTGGGGTATATGTTTCATCTGATTCTCCAGATAATATTTTTCTTTTTGCATTGTTATATTTATCGGTTTGAAGAGGTATATCTTTCCTTACAAGTTTTATATTCATTTTTTTGACAGTATCCGTAAGTTCCTTGTCGTATAGAAAATCCTCTAGATATTGTTCTAGAGTAACAATTATATCTGGCCTTATTTTCTTCAAGAGGTTACCAAGTCCTACAAATTGTCTATAGCGATAATCGCTAAATTTATTATGATACTTACCTATAAGTGAGAGAACTTTAAAATTAATTCCTTCTCGTGTTTGAAAAACAGCACCACCAACAGCTCCTCGACCATCTGCATCAACAAGATTAAATATTTCAATATCGTTTTCCAAATTTAATTTGTTTAGTATTTGATTGTTGTAGTGTGACAAGCCGATTCCTATGAATAAAACTTTTTTTTTGCCGTTTGTTTTCATTTCTGTTTCATGATTATTTCTGCAATTCTTGCACTAGCTTTACCATCCCATTTTTCCGGTATTGTGCCCTTTTTATATTTTTTTGAGAGAATTTCGTCTATTTTTTTATTGAGAAGATTGAAATCATTGCCGACCAATGTGTTTGTACCCAAGCTCACTGTTACTGGTCGCTCGGTGTTTCCCCTCAAAGTTAAGCAGGGTATCCCCAAATAAGTGCTTTCTTCTTGAATGCCTCCCGAGTCAGTTAATATAAAATCTGAATGATATACCAGATTTAGGAACTCCGTGTAACCTAATGGTTCTAGAAGGATTATTTTGTCGGAATTAAGAGAGATGTTCTTTAATTTTTTGAGTTGTTTTTTGGTACGAGGATGGATAGGGAAGAAAAGAGGGATTTTTTTTGCAATTGTGTTCAGGGAAATAACAATTTTTTCTAACTGTCTTAAATTATCAACATTAGATGGTCGGTGCAAAGTGACTACTGCGAATTTTTTAAAGCGCAGATTAATTTTACTTTTTTTCTTGATTTTATCTAAATAGGTGACCAGTGTATCAATCATAACATTGCCGACAAAGTGTATTTTTTTCTTGTCTACTCCTTCGTGGATTAAGTTAAGACCAGCCCCTATCGATGGAGTAAAAAGAAGAGATGACAATCTATCTGTTACCATACGATTAATTTCCTCAGGCATAGTGAGGTCTCCAGACCTAAGCCCTGATTCAACATGGGCTATTTTGAGACCCATCTTTGCACAGACAAGAGAGGCCGCTAAGGTTGAATTAACATCACCATAAACCAAAGTCATATCGGGTTTTTCATTCGTAAGCACTTTTTCAAGTTTTGTCATTATGTTAGCTACCTGTTTTGCTTGTGTGCCAGAACCTACTTTTAAATTTACATCGGGGGTTTTTATTCCAAGTTCTTTAAAAAATACGTCAGACATATTTGTACTGTAATGCTGTCCTGTATGAACAATAAGTTGTTTGATTTTGTATTTTTTTAGAGCTCGCCAGACCGGTGCCATTTTCATAAAATTCGGTCTTGCTCCGACGATGTGAATAATTTTCATCCCGTACGAAGTAAAGGGTATTTTTTCACCTTCGCTTTGATTATATTCTGATTTAAATTATAAACACTCATAATAACATATTACATAGACTTCGTACGGGATTCATTTCCAACCTTTATTTTCAAAATCAATGCATCAGCAAAAAACTTGGTAGCCCAATTGATTAAAAGGAAATGACTATATTCTCCGTAATATGGATAAGAACCCAATATACCTCCACGGATTTCTTCTTTAGTGTCCAGTATTTGAGTTGATTTTACTTGTTTTATTATCTTAAACGCCCCATCCAAAAATCTTTTTTCGTTTGTCATCTTCCATATTTCCATCCAAATAGCTGCCAGTTGAACATCACCAGTTAAGCAAGAATAATCGTCTTCTGACTCCCAATCTTCGTCAAATGTAGATGGCAAAAAGCCACTACTTGTTTTTGTTTTGTAAAAACATTCAAGCATTTTATCTGCAGCACCATAAAATGATTTATAGAGATTGTCTTTTTTTTGTCCAAGTTTGTAGCTTTCTAAGATACCACTGATTGTATAAGCGATCATGTGTGTCCAAGGGGCATTCCTGCTGCTAGTGAAACTGGTCTTATCAAACCAAAAATTTTCTTTTTGTTGTTTAAGTACCCACTCTAAATGCTTTTCTGCGCAGATTCGGTAGCGCTCGTCTTTTGTTATAACGTAAACTTCTAGAAGTGACCATGCTACTCTTGAATCTACAGTTTTAGCTCCTTTGGTTGAAAATTTCTCCCAAGCCCCACTTTCATTTTGGTTTAAAATTAGCCAATCGGCTGATTTTTGCATGGTTTTTAGATACCGTTCTTCTTTAGTTTCTAAAAAAAGTTTGTAAAAGCCTAAAATAACCTGACCTGTATTAAAAACTTTGTTATAGAGAATTCCGTCTTTATGAATTTCCCCGACGGCGCCGTCAGTGGACATGACGTCTATTTCCCAGTTAGCCATCTTTTCAGCTCTTTCTAAATAATTTTTATCTCCAGTTAGTTTGTAATAGTCAACGAATGTTTCAATAATATATCCTGTAGTTTCTCGATATGGGTTACCCCATTTTTTACTAGCTAAGTCATAAGAAGTGCTTACTCCACCACAACCCGTAACATCTTGAGCAAGACAGAGCCATTCCATTGCGGCCTTCAAATGCTCTTCATCACTTCTTGGTTTATTTGGTAGAGATCTAAATTCTGGATAATTAAAAGTAACCAAGAATTTTTTTAGCTTATACAATATTTGCGCTCTCATTTTAATTAATTTATTTTTCATCCCGTACGAAATAGGAAATGCTTTAAGCGAGTTTTGAGGTATCGCTTGCCTTTTCCCGATTTAAGATATAATTCTCTCGACCTTGCATCTGTTTGTTCTGTACATGCTTCATAATAAATAAGCTCATATAAACCTCTGTGTTTGGTATATGTAGATTTTCTCGCATTATACTCGCTTAAGCGTTTCCGTAGGTTTTCTGTATATCCAGTGTATAGCCTACCATTTTTCTTGCTTTTTAATATATATGTGTAAAACATATTGTGCATTTTGTACGGGATTCATCCTATTTTATTGCTTCCAGGAAAAACATCTGGTCGGGGCGATTATCTATCATATCTATATTTTCCAAAACACTTTCCCTGTAATTTTTTTGTTCTACAGTTTGAAATCCTGCTTTTCTAAATAAAATGGACAGGGTTTCGTAATCATACATATATTTTCCGCCCCCATATCCATAAAACCAGCAATTGATTTTGTCACACATTGTTTCTCCGCCCTTAAATCTATCTCTGCCATTTGGGAGTTTTTGAAAGAAAAAAGTTGTATCATTTGCTGTATATTTTTTAGCAATAGCCTTTAGATCTTGAACTCCAAATCGTGCTACTCCACCTCTTTTTAAAACTCGATACACGTCCTTTATGATTTCTTCTCCACGTTCTCTCTTGAAGTAGTTTATTGCCGAAATGCAAATGGCTGCATCAATAGAATTATTTTTAAAGGGCAATAAACTCTTACTCAAATCCAAAACCAAATCAGCTTTGTAGTATTTATCTATGCCGCAATATTCTGGTAGAGGTGTATTGCCGCTTCCTATGTTGATTTTATTAACCCTCCCTAAAGTAGCAGAGGTTTTTATTTTGTAGAAATAAAAACGAATTTTTTTCAAGACGCCAAGTGTTATTTGGGGTATTTTTTTAAATGACGTCATATACTTTGGATGATTTTACATCATACAATACAAAGTACAAATTTTCAATATTTTTATAAATTGACAGGATATTAAAAATCGGTATTATTTTAAGATGTTTGAAAAGAAAATATCAATGGCTGAAACTGTGGGTAAGGTGGTTGGATTCTCTTTTTCCTATATGCTTTTTTCCACAATTGTTTTCTTTATCTTTTTTTTCAGAAAATCCGGTTTATCACTGCCACATTATGAAATTGCGATTGTCATTCCACTGAGCATTATTTGTATCAGTCTTATTTTTAAAAAATTAATATCCTAATATGACACATTGTTTCTTCATTGGGTTTAAAAATGGTATGAATGCCTTTGGGCAGCATGTCGGACGAGTGGTAAACACCACTCTTCTCTTTTTTGTCTACATTCTTGCTGTTGGACCAACTTTTTTTATAGCCAAACTAACACAAAAACATTTCCTTAAACTTTCCTTAGATAAAGATACAGAAACTTATTGGGAAAATCTTAATTTAAGTAAAAAATCTATAGAAAAATACTATAAGCAGTTTTAATTTATGTCAAAATATATTTTAGGAATAAGTTGTTACTATCACGATGCTTCAGCTGCGCTTCTAAAAGACGGCGTGATTGTCGCAGCGGCGCAAGAAGAAAGATTTACCAGAAAGAAACACGATTCATCATTTCCTATCCATTCAATACTGTACTGCTTAAGCAGTCAGAATATTGATATTCACGACATATCCTATGTAGGTTTTTATGAAAAACCTTTTGTTAAATTTGAAAGAGTTTTGAGTCAGCATCTTGAAATGTTTCCGAAAAGTTTAAAAACATTTGTTAGTTCCATACCGTCATGGATAAACGAAAAACTACGGGTGACAAAAGCCATTCGCAAGAAACTAAAATACAAAGGGGACATTCTCTTTATAGAGCACCATCTCGCCCATGCTGCAAGCACTTTTCTTTTGAGTCCATTTGAAGTAGCGGCAATTATGACTGCCGATGGTGTAGGAGAATGGACAACGACCTCATACGGCATGGGGAATGGAAACAATATAACTCTCCAAAAACAGATAACATTTCCTCATTCTCTTGGGCTTTTGTACTCAACCATAACCGCTTATCTTGGTTTTAGTGTTAATAACTCCGAATATAAAGTGATGGGACTTTCTGCTCATGGATTAATGGATAAAAAAGAAAATCCTTATTTTGAGAAATTGAAAAATATAATTGACGTGAAAGAGGATGGGAGTTTCAGAATGGATATGTCGTATTTTGTCTATCACTATGCTGACAAAATGCCTTCAAAAAAACTTTGCGAACTTTTAGGTGGACCCGTACGAAAAGAGGAGTCGGAAATTACAGATCGTCATAAAAATATTGCTGCGGCACTCCAGTTACTTTTTGAAGAAATAATGACAAAAATTTTAAACCACGTTTATTCAATGACTCAGTGTGAAAACATAGTTATCTCTGGTGGATGTGGATTAAACAGCGTCTACAACGGAAAAATTTTAAAAAATACTCCATTTAAAAACATCTGGATACAGCCAGATTCTGGAGATGGTGGTGCAAGTGTTGGAGTAGCATCTTACATTTATCACGCAATTCTAAATAATAGAAGAAGTTATATAATGAAAGATGCTTATTTTGGGCCCGAATTTTCCAGTATAGAAATCCAAACATTCCTTGACAATAATAAAATTGTTTATAAAGAACTGGAACTAGGAACTATGGTAAAAGAAATCGCAAGTCTTATCTGTAAAAATAATGTTATGGGATATTTTCAGGGAAAAATGGAGTGGGGGCCAAGAGCTTTGGGAGCAAGAAGTATTCTTGCTAACTCACAAAATCCAAAAGCTCAAGAACTTTTGAATACAAAAGTAAAACACAGAGAAAAATTTAGGCCATTTGCGCCGGCTATATGTGCTGATGATGTCGCACGGTATTTTGAATGTGATATTCCTCTACCTATGCCGACAGATTTTATGCTCATGGTTTATCCAATAAAAAAAGAATGGAGGAAGAAAATACCTTCCGTAACACATGTTGATGGTAGTGGACGACTCCAATCAGTCAATAGAGAACAAAACCAAATGTATTATGATATTATCAAGGAGGTTGGTAGTATCTCAAACATTCCTATTATCATTAATACATCTTTTAATATAAGAGGGGAACCAATAGTTTGCTCACCACTCGATGCCTATAAATGTATGATGGGTACTGAAATAGATTATTTAATAATTGGAAATTATCTAGTAAAACGAAGCGATAATTTAAAACACGCTTGGGATAGTGAAAAAAATGCAATTGACTAGCAAATTCATTTTGAGATTAGTGGGTCTTCTTTTCTCCATACTAGCGATGGTCTTTAATCCTGTATTTCTAGGAGAAATACTAATTAGAGGATCAATAGAGAATATGATGGTGATTTTGGTTATAATCATCGCAGAGATAGTCATGGCTGGTTTAGGTGTGGCTTTTTTTCTGATCCCAGATTTTTTTATAAAAAAGAAAAAGGAGATTGCTCTTCTTGTGATTATTTCTCTTTTTTCAATTTTTGTTCTTGAATTTGGCACTAAACTTATATGGAAAAGCCCAATTGGAGGGTGGTACGGATATCCGCCGAGGCTTTTTGAACCAAACGAAAAAATGGGTTATGTCTACACACCGAACTTCAAGGGATACTTTCCTAATCCCCCATATCAAAATATTGCTATTGAAATAAATTCAAAAGGGTTAAGAGACAATGAGCACCAATATGAAAAACAGAAAGATGTAACAAGAATTCTAGGACTGGGCGATTCAATTACTTTTGGCGCGGGAATTCCGTTCGAAAAAACATATCTGTATCAACTTGAAAAAAAACTAGTTGATGGAGATCATGCTGTTGAGATAATAAAAGCTGGAGTTAATGGCTACGATTTTGATAGTGAATACGCTTATTTTACAGAGGAAGGAAACAAGTACAATCCAGATGTTGTAATATTAGGGCTTTTTCTAAATGATATAGATGCACTTACTCCAGAATTAATAAAACAGGAAAAAGAAGATATTGAAACAGCACAAAAAAAAGAAGTCAAGGGGATACGCACAGAAAATCCGAGATTACTGGATTATATAAAGAGTAGGTGTACGCTTTGTAACATTGTATATACCATATTTAGTTCCACAAATAAAAAAAGTGAACGCGATAACTACAATCTGGCTTACTTTAACTATTCTCTGAAAAAAAAGTGGACAGAAGACTGGTCTAGTTTTCAAAAGAAATTGCTGAAATTTAATGAGGAACTTTCAAAGAAGAATATAAAATTTCTCATCGTCATATTTCCTCAAACTGAACAGTTTTCCTACTCATATGGATTGACCAGATTTCCGCAAGAACAATTGGATAAAATGGGTCAGGAATACGACATAGATATACTTGACTTGCTTTCGTATCTTGATACTCCGGAATATAAGAGTTTGTATCTTCTTGGCGACAGCATTCACCCAAATGAAGCCGGAAATATTTTTATCAGCAATATTATATTAGAAACATTACTGAATCGTGGTATAATACCAAAATGAATCACAACAAATCATTTCTATTAGAATTTTGGGATTTTATCAAAGAAAGAAAGCTCTGGTGGCTTACACCTATTATTATCGCCGTTTTGATTGGAGGAATTCTTATAACACTTGGACAAAGTTCCATACTTTCCCCATTCATTTACGCTCTGTTTTAGTTTATGGTACAATCGCCAATTATGATACATATAGGAATAACTGGCTCCACAGGATTGGTCGGTTCACATCTAAACTATTATTTGGAAAAATATACAGATGAATATAAGCCCGTTTTAATAGACAGGGAAGATTTTAAGGATGACCCCAGTACCAGAGCAGAGCACGGTACGGGGCAAAGAAAAAAGTTAATAGATAAATTAAAGGTGTGTGATGTTATTGTCCACTTAGCGGGTTTATCAAATAGAGCTGACCAAAAAGAGATTTATGACACTAATGTCGGATTGACGAGAAAAATTTTGGATAGATTAGAGAGTTTAAATCTCTGCCCAAAAATTATTTTTTTATCCTCGGTTCACCGTGACAAAGACACACCATATGGCCGTTCAAAAAAAGATTCTGAACTCTTAATTGCCGAGTGGGGTAAGAAAAACAATACTCCGACCACAATAATCATTTCCCCTCATATTTTTGGTGAGTCTCCACACATTTTTAACAAGTCTCTTAAGCCTTATGTGGGTTCAGCTTTTGCTACTTTTTGCCACGAATTGGCTCAAAATAAACCCTCAACTGTCTATCCAATCGCACCAATTGAGCTTGTATATGTTGGAGATGTTGTAGTGTCCATTTTTAATGCAAGCCAAAACACTACACTTGAGCCAGTGATTTACTTGCATGGTAAACATACTCAAATGGCTGATGTCTACTCATTGCTCAAGTATTTTCGTGACGAAATTCTCTCTGGAAAAACTCCAGTTCCTAAAGATGATTTTGAATTGAATTGTTATAAGGCATTTCTGTCATATGTATAAAATTATACTCTTCTCGGAATGAATTTTTTCTCATCCCTCCACTCTTTTAGGAAAAGACGCTTGGCTTCATAACGCATAGTCCAATCCCAATCTACACTGCCATCATTTTTAAAAACTTTCGGGATATTATTTTTCTCGCACCATATTTGATAGGCATTGGGATATTTTTTATCAATTGGATAAAATCTTGTTTGTCCGTCCATATGGTCACATGCTACTCCTAGAACGGCAATCCTTTGACCCGCTTCTAAAACTTGCATACATGTTAGTCGGTCATGCGAATGGCTACTGATAGGAAAGTCTTTTCTAAATCCGATTTTTTCCCATGTGCTACGACGGATTGCCATTGAACAAGCATCAATAAAAACAGCATTTGTTAATCCATCAAACTTACTACCGAAAAGCTCTGCCGGAGGACCGGTCCATGTTTTATCTTTATATGTGTAAGTTTTTTTCTCAAGATTTGAAGTTGTTCCCCAGCCTCGTCCGCCATTTTCATTTATTTCATCAGACCCGACAAATCCGACAAGCCCAAAATCTTTGTTTTTAGCAAAAACATATTTTAAAAGAATATCAAAACCGTTTTCATTCAGAATCAAATCATTGTGCATAAATAAAATTATTTCTCCTTCTGTGTGTCTAATACCATAATCAAAAACAGGGTATACGCCTATATTACCTTCTTCAGGATGGACAACTTTTAAATGGACGTTTGACTTAAGTGGAATTGGTTCTGCTATAAAATCGTTGCCATTATCTACAACCAAGATTTCAATTTCCTGCTTGTGATGCTCTATAATTTTATTAATACAAAATTGCGTCATGTCATGGTGTCCCAATATTGGAATTATGATTGAAAGGCTTGGTAGACTACCATCGCTTTTTACATAATTATTCGCAGCTTCTCGCAACCTTTTTCCTTCATAAGGAAATATTTTTCTTATGAAAGCCTTAGTTTTATGATAAGAAAATCTCTGGATTTTATAGAATAGAGGTCCAAAACCCTCATTTTTTAACATCTTATACGCGTTTTTTATTTTTGTGATAAAACGTATTTTTTCCATTAATTTCTTTTTGTATTGTAATTAAGAATGGTTGTTATTTTCCCAATACTTTTTCCTCTAAATAATATTCTTGCTCTACTTTGTTCAGCGTCTGATACTTCAAAATTTATTCCTTTCACTGAATCTACCCTAGCGATAAACGGATGTTCAATGTTGAGCCGACAAGAATATTGTCCAAAATTAAAAAGATAAGCGGGTATTTCAATCGTTGTGGTGTATGAACCAACCTTATAATTTTGTAAAGAGGGTTTTTTATCCATCTCAGTTGAAAACAAAAGTAAGGAGTCACTATTGTCTAGGAATTCAATTGTGGTCAAGGCATTTTCTATTGGTTTTCTGACAACATAATCCATTTCAATAAAAAATTTTTCATTCAGGGGTATTTGTGGTTGTGGGATTTTATTCTGATTAAGTATTGAAACCTTCATTATTTGTGCATCAAGATTTTCTTTTACTAGATATGTTGTAATTGACTCCAGGTTTTTATTTGAATCAAGATATTTATTTACAACTTCCTCTGTCTCTCCAAACATTTCAATCTGGCCTTTTTTGAGAAGAATACATTTTTTACACAAAGTTTGAATTGCACCCATGTTGTGACTTACAAAAAGTACAGTACGTCCGGCTTCTTTTGTCACCTGTTCAATTTTACCAAAACACTTTTTCTGGAACTCTACGTCTCCAACAGCCAGAACTTCATCTATAACCAAAATATCTGGTTCCATATGAGCCGCTACTGCAAAGGCAAGGCGGACATACATACCAGAGGAGTAATATTTTACTGGTGTATCAAGAAATTGTTCCACACCTGCAAAAGTAACGATTTCATCAAACTTTTTTGCAATTTCTTTTCTCGACATACCAAGAATAGCTCCATTTAAGAAAATATTTTCTCGTCCAGTTAATTCTGGGTGAAAACCAGTACCAACCTCAAGAAGGGAAGTCATTTTACCTCTTACAGTGACTTCGCCCTCGGTTGGAGGAGTAATCTGGGATAATATTTTAAGTAGTGTTGATTTGCCAGAGCCATTTGCACCAATGATGCCCAGCGTTTCCCCTTTTTTGATTTCGAAGTTAACATTTTTAAGTGCCCAAAATGTTTCTTTTATTTCTCTACCAGTTGCTTGCTTAGCTTTATTTTTTAAAAATTTAAAAGGATGTTTGATAGATTCGGTTATTACATCACGCAAAGTAACATAACTTCCTTTTTCATGAATAATTTTATATGACTTAGATAAATTTTTTGCTGTTATTATAGGTTCCATGATTTTTTTATACAACGTCTGCAAAATATCTTTCAGTCTTTTTAAATAAATAAAGACCAACAACAAACATAACCGTAACAGCGGTGAGTGAAATAGAAAGTAGCAACCAATTTACCGGTTCTGTGCCAAGTAGCGCTCCACGTGCGCCCTTAATAACTGCGGTCAATGGATTGATTGCCAGAATCCAGGAATATTTACCAGCAATGGAGGGCGGGTAAATAACAGGTGTTAAAAATAGCAGGATTTGAATAAAATAAGGCAAAACATATCTAACATCTCGGTATTTAACATTTATAGATGCGAGAATCATTCCTCCACCCATAGCAGCGAGAAATGCGATGAAAAGGAGAAATGGTATGAGAAGTATTCCTAAAATATGTGGCACAAAGCCATAGTAGAACATTAGTCCAACCAACACTACAGATGCAACAAAAAAGTCCACAAACTGAACAGCAATAGAAGCGATAGGAAGAATGAGGCGGGGGAAATAGACTTTAGTAATTATTGAACGGTTAGAAAGAAGTGAATTACTTGTTTCGCCAAGCGATCCAGAAAAAAATTGCCAGAACAGGAGACCTGTGTAAACAAAGATTGGGTATGGTATTCCTTCTGACGGTACGTTAAGTAATTTACCAAAAAAGACACTAAAAATAACCATAGAAATAAATGGTTGGATAATTGCCCAGGCCACACCGATAGCGGTTTGTTTGTATCGTACTTTGAGGTCACGCCAAACAAAAAAATACAAAAGCTCCTTGTATTTCCAAAGTTCTGTAATATCACGAAAAGAGAAAACTTTTTTAGGTCTAATAATTGTTATTGAAGTATGATCTAACGTTTTTTCCATTTTAGTTTAATTTTATTCTCTCTTACTTTATGAGCTTTCAACTTTCTATCTTACCACCTATTTATTTTACTGACGACTTTTTTCTTTGTATTGAGATATGAATCAACCGCTTTCTTTTCTAAGATAGGGGAAACCAAACGCAAAAGTTCTTTACCTAATATACGATATTGACCTCCAACTTTATTGGCTTTTATTAATCCATTTTTAAGCATACGCTTTATGGTGCTTTCGCTGATACGAAGTACTTTTTGGGTCTCAGTGGTGGTGTAGACCGCCATTGGTTTAATTTCTTCCATACGCACCTATTATAACAGGGTGTCAAAAGGTGTCAAATCAGTTATTTTTAGCTTCAAACCAAATCAGGGTATATGGTTTATCATTTGGAAAGATAATATTACCAAAAATAGCAATTAGACGTTGTTTCCATTTTGGTAAATGAAACGTGGGGGCAATTTTGATTTTTGGATATGCGTGTAGAAGTTCTTTTTTTGATGAAAACTTTTCAACATTTTTTACAGTTCGTTCAAATGTTGGAACCCCAACTTTTTCTAAAGAAATTCTAAAAAGTTTATAAACTATTTTATGACCTGGTTTTATTTCAGGTAATCCTAAAAGGTCATTATCGATTCGGCAATCATAATTTTTTTCTCCCATCGAGAGTATTTTATAATGTTCTACTTGTATTGGTTTACATTGAAGGACATGAACAGTTCCATCATAAACTGGGTATTTAAGCATGAATGTTGTGAAATCATCAAATTTTTGTGGAAAAATGTCCTTGTATTCTGGATTGTTATTAAGCCACTTAGAAATATCTGTATAATTTTGCCCATGCCAACCGAATTCTCCATCCCAAAATACACCACGCAAACCACCTTCTTTACTCCAGCGTAAAGCAAGTTCTTCTGGAGCAAATTTCATTCCTTCTTTCTCTAAGAACGGTCTAGCTACCCTACAAACCCAATAATCTTCTGGATGAAATTCTCCACCAATCTTTTTGTAATTATTTGAAATATAATCTAAAAGTCTTTTGCTACGAAGACTGAAGCCCCCACCACCAACCATAGCTTTTCCAAAATGGTACCAAGGTGCTCCGATATAATCATATTTTAAGAATTCATCTGTCCAAGCAGAGGGGTTTAATATAAAGCCATCTGGATGAAAACAAAGAGCAAATTCGGTTTCAACATGTTTAGCAAATTCTCTAATATAAAATTCGGAATACTTTTGCCAATCGTTTAATAATTCTGGGACAGGGATTACTCGTGGGTCACTGTCTGGAATTGAAGAGAGAATTTTAACTGCACCGAAAGAAAATTCTTTTTGGCATATATCAGCAGCTATTTTTGTTTGTTTTAGTTTTACACAATCAAAAGTAATTAAAGTGACGTTTGGTAAGTGTTTTTTGCTATCATTACTCATATTAAGTAATATAATATCATAATAAATTGGTATTGCTTAGTTGTTATTTCAATTTATTTAGTGTGATATAATCATTGATATTGATCCCGTACGAAATTTATGTTGTTTGTCTTACGGGAAAGAAATTAGTAAATTATAGTTAATAATAAACAAAGGTGAAAAAATAGCCTTTATTTCGTACGGGATGAACAAATTTAATTTTACTCCATTGACAATACCAGGTGTAATTTTAATTGAACCGAAAGTCTTTGAAGATAGTCGTGGATATTTTATTGAGACATATAACAAAAAGGATTTTGAAGAAGCGGGAATAAAAGAAAACTTTGTTCAAGATAATTTTTCTTTTTCCAAAAAGGGAGTAATACGGGGTATGCATTTTTCTAAAGCACCTCATGAGACGGTAAAACTTGTTAGTTGTATAAGTGGTGAAATATTAGATGTGGCAGTTGATGTTCGACCTAACTCTCCAACTTTTGGGAAATGGGTTTCAGAAATTCTCTCTGGTGATAATCATAAAATGTTGTTTATACCAAAAGGTTTCGCTCATGGTTTTTGTGCTCTTTCTGATACAGTTAAGATTGTATATAAGGTTAATGATTATTATTTTCCAGAAAGTGAGCAGGGAATTATTTACAACGACCGAGATTTAGCGATAAATTGGCCGATATCCGAACCAATTTTATCAGATAAAGACAAACTACTTCCTGTTTTTAAAGACTTGTTCAAATAGTTTTATTTATGCTAACATAGTTTTCAATGGTTAAAAATAGAGACAAAATTCTCTCTTGTGTGTTGACTACTGGAGCCAGTGGTATGGTTGGAAGTTATGTGGATTTTGGTATCAGGTTAGACCACAGAGCTCTTGATGTTACTGATCTCGGTGAGACATTGGCTGTTATTAAAAAACATAATCCGAAAGTTATTATTCATCTGGCTTCTGAGACAGACACTGACCGCTGTGAAAAGGATCCACAGTTGGCCTATATGGTGAATGCTATAGGTACATATAATGTGGCTTTGGCAGCTAAAGAGGTTGGGGCAAAGATGATATATATCTCAACATCAGCTGTTTTTGATGGGGCAAAAAAGAAACCATACATAGAAACAGACAAGTTAAACCCTCAAAGTTATTATGCTAAGTCAAAATTTCTTGGAGAGGTTATAGTAAAAAATATTCTTAAGGATTATATAATTGGAAGAGTTTGCTGGGTATTTGGTGGCGGGCCAAAGAAAGACCAAAAATTTGTTGCTAAAATAATAAAACAAACGAAAGAGCCAATTGTGAGAATTGTGGCGGGAAAATATGGCTCACCAACTTTTGGTAAAGATTTAGTTGCTATATTAAGGAAAATGATAGTAGCTAATAAGAAAGGAGTGTTTCATTTATCAAATAAAGGTACCCCATCACGTTTTGAGGTTGCTAAGGAAATAATGAAACTTACTAAAAGTAAAACAAAAGTGGAAAAAGTAGACCAAAGTTTTTTTAATAAAACAGATTTACATAAGAGACTTGATAATGAAAGCATGACATCCAAAATCTCTCTTATGCGACCATGGCAAGAGGCTTTGAAAGACTATATAGAGAGTGAGTGGTTAGATTATATCAATTAATAATAAATTTTTATGAAAGACCACCACAAAAGAATGACTTGCAGGATTTGCAATTCTAAAGATTTAAAACAATTTTTAGATTTAGGTAGGACACCACTGGCCAACTCATTAGTTGATAAAAAGAATTTAAATAAAAAAGAGAAAACATTTCCGTTGTCGGTATATTTTTGTCAAAATTGTTCACTTGTCCAAGTGTTAGATGTGGTTAATCCAGAGATTTTGTTTAGTGATTATTATTTTATGACATCAGCAAGTTCTCCATCTGTAGATCATTTTAAAAAATACAGTGCCAAAATACTAAAAAATTTTATTAAGTCTAGTGAAGATTTAGTTGTGGATATTGGTGGTAATGATGGAACATTACTTAATGAACTAAAAAATGATTGTAAGGTATTAAACATTGAACCAGCACACAACATTGCAGAGGTATCCAAAAAAAAAGGTATTTACACAATAAACAAGTTTTTTTCAAAAAAACTGGTAAAGGAGATTATTAAAAAGAATGGATATGCAAATGTAATAACAGCTAATAATGTTACAGCCCACACAGATACTGTTAGGGAATTATTTGAGGGAGTCAAGGAGTTGCTAGCAAATGGTGGTGTGTTTATTTTTGAAACTCACTGGGCTAGAAATTTAATAGGTGAGGGTGGTTTTGACCAGGTTTATCATGAGCATCTTAGTTTTTATTCATTACATGCCCTGAAATATTTAGTTGATTCTGTAGGGTTTAAGATTTTTGATGTGGAGACGGTGCCAATACAGGGGGAGTCTTTGAGAGTATATGTTTCAAAAAATCAAAAACCAAAAGCATCTTTTGTAAAATTCATGAAAAGAGAAAAATTATTGGGATTGAATAATTTTAAGGTTTTTTCAAGATTTTCAAAAAAAGTTTTAGATAATAAAAGAAAAACCCTAGAGCTTCTCGCAAAACTTAAATCTGAAAATAAAAAGATTGTAGGATACGGAGCACCCGCCAAAGGTGGCACATTACTTAATTTTTACGGTATTGGTAGGGAAACCATAGATTATGTTATTGATACAACATCTATCAAGCAAGGACTTTTCATGCCTGGTGTTCATCTTCCAATCCATCCTCCAGAGAAACTTCTTGAATCAAAGCCAGATTATATTTTGTTACTAGCGTGGAATTATGCCGATGCTATTTTAAAAAAAGAGAAAAATCTTAGAGATAGTGGGGTTAAATTTATTATTCCAGTGCCAAAAATAAAGATAGTGTAGCAGGGTTATTTACTATCTGATATAATAGCCAAATGCAAAACACCAAAAATATTATCAAATATCTTATTTTAGGTGGTTTATTTATTACTCCATTTATAGCCTTTATTGTTCCGGCTGGAATGTTTTTTCCATTTGTGGTTGGAAAAGGATTTACTTTTAGAATTTTAGTTGAGATTTTGTTTGGTTTGTTTGTTATTCTTGCTTTTGTTGACAGGGAGTATAGGCCGAGATTTTCTTGGATTACAAAATCGGTTTTATTATTTACTCTAGTAATTTTGATAGCCGATCTACTTGGCCAAAATGTATATAAAAGCATTTGGAGTAACTATGAACGGATGGAGGGTTTTATGCTCGTGCTTCATTTGACCATGTATTATATTGTTGCATCTTCTGTTTTTAAAACAGTTGGACGGTGGAATAAACTTTTTAATACTTCTATTTTTGCCAGTGTTTTAATGTCTTTCTATGGGTTATTTCAGCTTGCTGGAAAAATTACCATTAGTCAGGGTGGTGTGCGCGTAGATGGGACATTTGGCAACTCAACATATCTTGCTATCTATCTGGTTTTTCACATTTTTCTTTGTTTGTACCTACTATTTGATATTGGAAGAAAAAACTGGCAGAAATGGGTTTATAGTCTGATTATAATATTAGAAATAATATTACTTTATTTTACCGCTACTCGTGGAGCTATATTGGGTTTTGTGGGCGGGTTGCTTTTGGTTGGAGTGTTTATTGTATGGAAAGAAAAAGAAAACAAAAGTTTACGCAAAATTGCCTATTGGATTCTTGGTTGTGTGGTCGTGATGATTTTTGGTTTCTTTCTTCTTCGTGGCACATCTTTTGTTAAAAACAATCCTGTGCTTTCCAGGTTTTCAACTTTAAGTGTAACTGAATTCCAAACCCAAGGACGATACTTTGTCTGGCCAATGGCAGTGAAGGGTGTTATGGAAAGACCCTTACTTGGTTGGGGACAAGAGAATTTTAACTTTGTATTTAATAAATATTATAATCCAGGATTGTTTGGTCAAGAAGAATGGTTTGACCGTACCCATGACTTATTTTTGGATTGGCTAATTGCCGGAGGCCTCCTTGGTTTTTTGGCCTATGCTTCTATGTATCTTGCTTTGTTCTATTATATCTGGCGGAAAGAAAGTATTCTGAAAATTTCACAAAAAAGCATTATTACAGGCATGATTTCTGCCTACATTTTTCACAATATTTTTGTTTTTGACAATCTTATTAGTTATATTATTTTCTTCTCTATCTTGGCTTATATTCACACAATCAGTCAAACCAAACAAGAAGAAATTGCCCAAGGACAGTTCCTGCACAACATGACGAAGGTGGGAAGTTTTTACACCAAGACATTTTCTGCTGACGCAATAAATTATGTTGTCTTTCCTGTGGTGATTATTCTGACGGCAGGAGTGATTTATTTTGTGAATGTTCCAGCAATAAAGGCAAACACAACGCTTATAAGGGCCATAAGTTCACAGGGAAATGATTTAGAAAAAAACCTAACACTATTTAAACAGGTTTTTGCTTATAATTCATTTGGTTCTGGTGAGGCGATAGAACAATTATTTCAGGCAACTTCAAGATTAAATTCTTCCCAGATACAAATACCAGATACTGTGAAAAAAGAATTCTATGATTTTACAAAATTAAAAATTGAGGAAAAAGTTGCTTTAAGTCCAACTGATGCAAGGTATTTAGTTTTTGCTGGCAGTTTTTTTAATCGATTCGGTCAATATGATGAGGCTATAAAATATTTAGACAGAGCTATAATAGAATCACCAAAGAAACAATCAATTTATATTGAACTTGGCACATCTTATCTTGGTAAAGGAAACACACAAAAGATGCTTGAATTATTTAAACAGGCATATGAACTAAAACTCACAGCTCCAGATGCACAGATTATTTATGCTATTGGTGCCATATATGCAAAAGATAAAGAAGTCTTAAAAGAAATGTTGATTATTTTATCTAAGGATACAATTATTTCTGACACTAGATTTTTGAAAGCTTATTTTGACGTAGGGGATTATAATGGGGCTTTAGTTATACTCAATGCACGTTTGGAAAAGAACCCGACAAACTTACAAGACAAATTTACCTTGGCTGAGGTTTACTATAGATTGGGACAAAAACAGAAAGCTATAAACGTAATTCAGGAAATGATAATCCAAGATTCAAGCTTTAAAAACCAAGGCGAGGCTTACATTAAACAAATCCAAGGGTAATATTTTAAATTGATAGTCAGTTCTAAATCTGTAGTCAATAATTAGACAAAGAAGTGCGGTCGCACATTTTTGTCTAATTTATCAGAAACCCTTTTTGTCTACTTATAAAAAGTTATCCACTTATTTCTTGGATTTATATATCCAACGAATAATTCGTTTGATAAAATTAAAACATTATTTGTAAATTTTATTAATCTATTAATTTATATTGGAGTTATAGTAGGTATATAACCCCATTTCTAATGGGATGAAAAGAGGTTTTTTGTTCTCACTTCTCGTAATTAGTTTTTTGTTTTTACATGAGAATAAAACTCTAGCGGAAATTACCATTCCGCTTTATATTGTTGATTATAAAACACAGGTATTGTTTGGTGATAGTTTGGAAGTTGGTGGCTATAAAGGTTTGGAAAATTATATTGCAGATTATGTGGGGGGTTATCTGCATATTTCCTACACAACATCTCACGGCAATGGTTTTTCTTCTAGTTATCCTCCTCTCCTTTATGTGCGTTCCAATGATCCAAGTGTATTTAATAATACGACTTCTTTGTATCAAGGTTTAGTCCGGAAGGTAAATGATTCCCTTAATTTGCCAACAAATTTTTATTTTGTTGATATTCAATTTTCAGCTAATGGTTATCGCGAAATTGTAACAAAAAGTGCTGACCACACACCTGTCTCAGATGATACGGTATCAATATCTGGTATGGACGAGAATACTTTTATTGCTCTTGCTAATCAGTATCCAAAACAAAATCCACTAACGGCATCTTCTATGTCTTTTACGCCAAAACGACTGGTCTTTATTGCACCATCGGAGATTTTATCATTTGATGTGGCAACTAGTACACGGACAGCAACTGTTCACAGCCATATTTCACCAAACGATATTGGCGTTGGGGTGAATTTTAATATTGGGACAACAACCAGTGCTCACATTTATAGTGTAGAGACAGTTTATGCTACAACAACTGGAGATTTCTATTACACATGGAATTATCCAGAAATTGTAGATTCAAAAACGACAAAAATAAATAATTACATATTTTATACTGACATAGTAAAAAATTTAGAAATAATAGAGCAGTCTAGCAAGACAGAGTCATTGTCGTCTCCAGTTGATGGCTACCCAGCATTTTCTAACTTTACCAAAGATGCTCTAGAGAGGGTTGGCAGTTCCTATAATCATTTTGTTCAGACATTGGGAACGAATTTATCGGGAACTTTAACCCAAATTGATGTTCAGACAAGCAATCCTTCCTATATTTATTATCAGTCACAACCGTCGATGGTTTTATATGAGTGTAATAATAGTGTCTATGGCAGTACGGCTTTAAGTGGGGTTGGATGTACAATTTTGTTTTCTGGAACTTCTGAGTATGCTAGTCAACTTTCCACAAGTACCCAGAGTTTTTATACGGGTGATGTCACTCTCAATCCATCAAAATATTATTTCTTTAAGACCCAAGGAAGTGATCAGTCTAACACACTACCCTTTTATTATGGAAATTTGGCTGACACGACTGATGGTTCTTGTTATCAATACAACTCAACACTTAGTATTTATTCTCCATGTGTCACTATTTCAGATTTATATTTCTATTTACGAGGCGTAACAAAATCAGAACCACCGCCACCGACATATTCCAGCATTTTATTTTTGCCCGGAATAAAAGCTAGTCGATTATATAAAACTAGTGTGATTAATTGCTCAATAAACTGCGAGGACCAGTTGTGGGAGCCGAATGCCGACAGCGATGTGGAGGCCCTATATCTTAATCCGGACGGCTCAAGTGTGGATGACAGTATTTATACCAGAGATGTTATAGATGAGGGGTACGATGTTTTTGATGTTTATAAATCTTTTTTGGCAAAGTTGGAAGAAATGAAATCAACAGATGGTACTATTTCCGATTATTCTGTGGTGCCGTATGACTGGCGATTGTCTCTGGATGATATTTTAAGTAGCGGAATAAAAACAGGAGATAATATTTCATATATAAAAGCAACAAGTAGCCCGTATATTTTGAAGGAAATCACTCGTTTAGCAGAAATCTCTGATACAGGCAAGGTAACTATTATTGCACATTCAAACGGTGGGCTTTTGACCAAAGCACTTTTGCAAAAGTTGGCTGATACAAATGATCCGCTTTTGCAAAAAATAGACAAGGTGATTTTTGTGGCTGTGCCACATCTGGGGACACCAATGGCTATTCCGGCTTTGCTCCATGGATTTGAGCAGGGTTTCTCGGCAAAAGTTTATACAATGCTTTCCGAAAAAGTAGCAAGAGCGTTTGGGTCGAACTTACCTAGTGCATATAATTTACTACCAAGTTACGATTATTTTACATATGTTGATGATCCAGTGGTTAAGTTTGATGAGACGATGTCTGATTGGAGTTCAAAGTATGGTGACGTAATTCATTCCAAAGAACGCTTACATAACTTTTTGGTTGATTCGTACGGTCGGGTAGAAAGTAGTAGTGTTGATACGAATACTCCGATATCTTTGCGGGAAACTCTGTTGGTTTCGGCAGAGTCAGAACACACATTGTTAGATAGTTGGGTTCCTCCGTCTGGTATAGAAGTGATAGAAATTGCTGGTTGGGGAGTGCCGACCACAATAAGCGGGGTGGAATATTCCAAGGAAGATGGTGAGATAAAACTAGACCCAACCTTTACAATTGACGGTGATGGAACCGTGGTAACACCAAGTGCTTTATGGGCTGGTGATACGACTGGTGTGAATTATTGGGTGAATTTAAAAAAATATAATGATTCTCATTTAGACCGAAAACACCACAACATACTTGAAGCAAATGAACTCCAAACCCTAATCGACAACATAATTCTCGCTACATCCACAAACTCTCTTCCCCCATATATTTCAACCTCTACCCCAACAGCTGGAGCAAACGATACCCGCCTTATTTATGCTCTACATTCTCCACTTACTCTAAATATTTATGATAATCTTGGTAATCACACAGGAATTTCCACAACAACTGATAGATTAGAAGAACAAATTCCAGGCACATATTTCATTCAATATGGGGATGTAAAATATATTTTTACAAACACGAATGAACAAATAAACATAAGTATGGCGGGATATGGCGCCGGGACATTTACATTTAGTGTTTCTCAAAAACAGGGGAACAACACCATATCAACTGTAACATTTAAAGATATACCAACAACATCATCGACAAGGGTTTCTATGACGGCGCCTGGGGACATAAACACACTTTCTGATTTAAATATTGATACAGATGGTAATGGTTCAATAGATATTATTTTAAAACCTGTAATAGATGGGGTTGTTACATACACTCCTCCAGCACCAGTCTCGGCTCCAATACCATCTGGGGGTAATGGTCCGATTGTACAGGGCCTTATGCCACTTATGGGTGTGAGCGTTTTTATCCAACCAGCCCAGCCAATACAAACAGCAGAACCAATGGTTTCAACCACAGACGTAACTCCCACAGCAACATCCACCACTTCACCAACCGTCTCATTTATTGAACAAAATTTTGAGGAAGAAAAAGTTACCTCTACAACAACGGAAGTTTTTGAAGTTCAACCGGAAAATATTCCTTCTCCTGAATCTAAAGAAGAGGTGCTAACAAATCAAACAGCTCAAGTTATATCCACAGATGGGGGATATTTATCAAAGTTTTGGAATATGGTAAAGAATTTATTTTTCTGGTTTGTGGGTTTGTTTAAAAAAATGTTATCATATTTAATATAAATTTATGTCAAAAAAAACAACTTGGCTTTTTCCTTTTTGTTTAACAATAATCAGTATTTTTATCAACCCATACATATTGGGGCTGTGTATTCAAAGTGATAAGTATTGTATCTTTGGTTCACTTGCTCATTCGGTGGGAAAGCCTATGTTTTACTTTTCTCTTACCTGGCTTGTTTTATCTCTTGTTTTTTTACTAATAAGTAATCTTACTTTTCAGAGATGGCTCAAGTTTACCTACATTTGGGTTCCTCTGACGATACTTCTGGTTTTTCTATCTCCAGAATATGATTCATCACTTTTCTCAATGTCGCGTGATGTTGTCTCTCTCTTTATGTCCGTCCTATTTCTTATTATTTCCTTTCTCATCATTCTCATCTCATACCTCAAAACTCCCAAAAACCAATAGGTTTACCATAAAACCAATAGGTTTGGCATGTTTACTATTTTTATGTATGGTTCATTATTAGACAAAATAATGCGGTCGCACTTTTTTGTCTAATAATTTTTGTGATAAAATAAAGATCTAAAAAGATCAAATATAAACAAGTATCTTTCATATGGATGAAGAAAAAATAGATTATAAAAGAATAATTTTAATGACCGTTGCAACCACTGGCCTACTAGCTCTTGCCGTTCTTGCTCCAAACGCTGTTCAAATCTTAAAACCTTTTATCAAGAACAAAAAAAATAGTGATGTAAAATATTATTTAAACAAAAAAACTAAAAAGTTAATAAAAGATGGATTTATAAAAATAGAAATAAACAACAAAAAACAATTTTTATCATTGACTGAAAAAGGTGAAAAGCAACTTACTTACTATAAGATCAAAGAAAAAAAGGAAGTGAGGTGGGATGGTAAATGGCGGGTGGTTATTTTTGATGTTTGGGAAAGTTCTAGGGTTAAAAGAAATTTATTAAGAAATGAGATAAAAGATTATGGTTTTGTCCAACTCCAACGTAGTGTTTGGGTATATCCATATGATTGTGTAGAGTTTGTTGAACTATTAAAAACAGACCTTTCTTTTGGTAAAAACATAAGATATATGGTTGTGGAAAAACTAGATTATGATGAAAATCTACGTAAGTCGTTCAAATTAGATTAAGAATTAGTTTAGTACAAAAAAGTGCGGTCGCACTTTTTTGTACTAAAAATCCTTATATTATAATATTATATAGCTAAGTACCGTACCGTCGATTTATATAAGAAGTCAAATAATAAGAGGATTTGCATTATTTTTGGTAATCTGGTATAATACTGGGGTGGGTGCTGATATACAGGATTGCTTTGCAATATTGTATTTAAGTGCTAACAACAAATGTCTCATAAAAGTCTCCGCAAGGAGGCTTTTATGTTTATGGTTTTCTTTATATCTTGTCTTGTGATGAATGTTTAGTTACAATTAATGTGTTGTTTCAAGATGTGGTTAGCGGTTCGCACTCACACGATATTTGTTGGAGCTCGCTTCCGCTAACCGCATCTTGGCGCAAAAATCTCTTTTAAAAATCAAAAACTAGAAATTAAAAATAATTTTTTTATTTTTATAAAAAAAAGTTATCCACACTTTTTTGTAAAAAAATATTTCTTTTATTTTTTTATGTACTATAATTAACTTAGGTCGGAACAACGAAATAGTTTTTTATTATCGTTGTAAACTTTAGAAAAATAATTTATGTTGGTTGCCTGTCACAGGGCGATTAACAATAAAATAAAATGGCAGCAAAGAAGAAGAAGAAAGCAGCAAAGAAGAAACGAGCATAGTATTTGCTGTTTCTCGAAATCGATCCGCCAGCTGGCGTAATGATTCACAAAAACTCATAGTTGTTACTATGGGTTTTTGTTTCCCCGATAGTAGAAAATGACATAGTTCGCTAGTGCGAACAAAAAAATTAAAATGTCATTTTCACTACGGGGTTTATTGTGTTAGAATTAGCAATATTATGGCGTTTTTAGAAAAAATCTTTGGTACTGAATCATCAAAGGCCCTAAAGGGGATACAGCCCATTGTTCTCAAAATAAATGCTCTAGAGAGCGCTATTTCTGCTTTGTCTGACGAAGAGTTAAAAGCCAAAACAGCTGAGTTCAAAAATAGGTTGGTAGAAGGGGAAACTCTTGATGAAATTTTGCCTGAGGCATTTGCTGTCGTGCGAGAAGTGACAAAAAGAACTCTGGGTCAGAGACATTTTGATGTGCAACTTATTGGTGGCATCGTTCTTCACAGAGGTGGTATTGCTGAAATGAAAACTGGGGAAGGTAAAACACAGGTTGCTGTGTTGCCACTATATTTAAATGCGCTGACGGGAAAGGGTGTGCATCTTGTTACTGTAAACGATTATCTATCAAGACTGCATGGAGTACTCATGGGTCAGATATATTCATTTTTGGGAATTACTGTTGGTGTTATAAATCATGATGAGTCATTTATATATGACAAGACTCACACAGAGTTAGATACAAAGAGAGACGAGGCAGGGACATTTAAAGTGTTCAATGAATTTCTAAGACCAGTTACTAGACGAGAAGCTTATCATGCCGATATTACATATGGGACAAATAACGAATTTGCCTTTGATTATCTGCGGGACAATACCGAACATGAAATCGGAAATCTCCGCCAAAAGGAGCCAAATTTTGTTGTTGTTGATGAAGTTGATTCGATTTTGATAGATGAAGCCCGCAATCCCCTGATTATTTCTATACCAACCACAGATTCTGACGAGCTATATAAGACTTTTGCTGATATTTCTATAAAGATGGACAGGGGAGAACATTATACAGTGGATGAAAAATTTAAGACCATATCTTTAACTGATTCGGGTATAAGCAAGGCGGAGAGTCTTCTCGGGGTTGAAAATATATATACAGAAAAGGGCATCAAATATGTTCACCATCTAGAAACGGCCATTCGGGCTACAGCCTTGTTTCATAAGGATAAGGATTATGTCGTTAAAGAAGGGGAAATTATTATTGTTGATGAATTTACAGGTCGGCTTCAACCGGGAAGACGCTGGTCAGAAGGTTTACACCAAGCTATAGAGGCAAAAGAACATGTACCAATTCAAAAGGAGTCAAGAACTTTTGCTTCTGTCACTTTCCAAAACTATTTTCGTTTGTACAAAAAACTGGCTGGAATGACTGGTACGGCTCTTACCTCGTCGGAGGAATTTTATAAAGTTTATGGTCTAAACGTAGTTTCTATTCCAACAAACAAACCCAACGCCCGTACAGACCACAATGACCTCATATTTCAGACCGAATCAGGAAAATTCAAAGCCATAAGTCGAGAAATAAAAGAGAGACATAAAAATGGTCAGCCGGTACTTGTCGGTACGGTCTCAATAGAAAAGAATGAGATGCTTTCAGAATATTTAAAAGCCGAAGGTATTCCTCATGAACTTTTAAATGCTAAAAACCACAGTCGAGAAGGTGAAATAATCGCTCAGGCTGGCAAGCCTTCTGCTGTGACCATTGCCACAAACATGGCTGGTCGTGGAGTTGATATAAAGCTTGGTGGAAACCCTGGAAGCAAGGAGGCTTACGAAGAGGTCAAATCAAGAGGTGGGCTTTTTGTTCTTGGCACGGAGCGTCACGACGCTCGCAGAATAGACAACCAGCTCCGAGGTAGGTCTGGAAGACAAGGAGACCCTGGTGAGACGAGATTTTTTGTTTCTTTAGAGGACCATCTCATGAAGGTTTTTGGGGGAGATGGTATAAAAAATATGATGGGTAAGCTTGGTATAAAGGAGGATGAGCCAATTGAGAATCGGATGATTACAAAATCTATTGAAAATGCCCAAGAAAAAATAGAAGGGTTTAATTTTGATGCCAGAAAACACGTTTTGGAGTTTGATGATGTTCTTAATTTTCAAAGAAAGATTGTTTATGAAAGACGCAGGGACGTTTTAATAGGGGATGATGAAAAAGTCAGGTCATATATAAAGGAAGTCATGATAAATTCAGGTGAGACGGAAAATAAAGTAATTGAGGAAAGGTTGACTACGGCTGATGAGGGTTACATGCACGTTCTAAGGCGGGTAATTTTGCAGTCTATAGATATGTATTGGGTGGAACACTTGGAGGTGATGGATTATATGCGGTCTAGTGTCAATCTACGCGCCTACGGTCAGAGAGACCCTCTGGTGGAGTATAAACGTGAAGGTCTGAAGTTGTTCAAGGAGATGGAAATAGCCATAGGCCAGGAGATTTTGAAGCTAATTCCTCAGATACAGCCAAATATTAAGTTTTATGACGCTCCGGTTCAGCTGACTGAAACAATGGAAGATACAAAAAACTTAACGACCAAAGTTTCAAAATCATCGGAAACTCATCGGGCACCTGATGGTAGTAAAATTGGCAGAAATGACCCGTGTTGGTGCGGAGCGAAGAAATCAGATGGAGTTCCAGTTAAATACAAAAATTGTCATGGTCGAAATGAGTAGTATGTTTTTACTAAATTAGCGGAGTCCCGTCCCAATCCCGCCCCGGAGTTGATGGAAAGCGGATTAGATTGGGGTGGGACGGTTCGGGTAAGAAGTATAAACATTGCCATGGAAAATAATATTTGATTGTAAACGTTCTATTGACATTATCTATTAAATATTATAAGGTTCCTTTTAGAACAGCCAACCAAGGAGGCAGGCATGGATACCCAAGTACCACTGTCTCCAGGTAGACAGTGGGAAGTAGACTTTTTTGGGGTGAGATGCCCATATGGATCCTTCACGCCCCCCGCATATCAGAATTTCGACCCCAGTGTGCAGGAAATTATTGACGCTGGAGGGAGAAACACGGGGCCAGGAGGGGCCTACAACTACAACCCAGCCACACCAAGACCGAGCGTCTCCTACGACCTGTGGAAACAGGTACAGAAGGGACTCCCATCTTACGTGAAGGGACAACCCCACCACCACCTCTTTTTGTATCTCGCAATCGGGGGTATGGCTCTTGATATTTACCACGGGGTGGATGCTTTCTTCTTTTGGAATGGGACATACGTCTCTGTGGACGTATCCATCACGCAGAAAAAAAGGAAGGGTGGAAGGAGAAACGGAAGCCGACTCAAGGCTGACGTTCTCATCACTCCAGCCGACAACAATCCGGCGAGGCTTCGGGAACTCGGCAGACAGATCGCCGAACTGTTTCAGTCTCGGCTAGAGCAGCCGAAAAAAAGAGACGGGTTTCACATCCGTCTGCCGATCCCGACCGACGTCAGGTTTAGAGCCGGGATGAGGTGAGCGCCTCGTCCCGGCTTTTCGTGTATATCCACACACTAAATCTGGCATTGTCTTTTGTTGCTTTTGTCAAAATGATGTTGATTATATGTGTTATTGTTTTGTTACGCTAAATATTTGTTGAAACAAAAAGACTAGGCAACTATGCCAGAATTAGTGTGCGGATATAGAAATCAAATTTAGTTTATGATATTGTATGTCTACAACTTAATTAATTAAATAATGAAAAAATACATTTATATATTTATTGGTTTGATTTTTTTAGCTCTGATTGTCTGGCTTATTGTTACACCAGGCAAAGCCAACAGACCCGATAAATATGACACCTTCGCACAATGTTTGAAAGACAAGGGGGCAATTTTTTATGGGGCTTTCTGGTGTTCACATTGTCAGTCTCAAAAAGCTCTCTTTGGCCGGTCCGTGAGGTTTCTTCCATATGTAGAATGTTCTACACCAGACGGCCAGGGTCAGCTACAAGTTTGTAAAGATGCTGGTATCACTGGTTATCCAACATGGCAATTTAATGCAAGTAGCACAGACCGATTAAATGGAGAAGTAACCCTAGAACAGCTGGCAGAAAAAACCAACTGCGTTCTCCCTAAATAGTTTCTTTATAACTCATTTTATGATTTCTTTTATTCAGACAAACGCCACACCAATAATTGGATTTTTAACCCTAGTTTCAAATGTTATTTTTGTAGCTGTTTTAGTTGTTATAGGTATACATTCTGAAACCCGAGCAAAGATGTATAGTTTTGTGCACAAATATATTCTGGAGCTACTTTTTTGGGGGATTTTGTCGGCTGTTGTCGGTAGTTTGGTTTATTCGGAAATAGTTGGTTTTCCAGCTTGTGATTTGTGTTGGTATCAGAGAATGTTTTTATATCCTCAGGCTATTATTGTTCTCTTTGCTATGTATCGCAAAGACAAAACGGTCATTGATTACCTGGTTCCGCTTTCTGTTCTTGGGGCAGTAGTTGCTCTCTACCAGTCTCTTATACAATGGGGTTTTTCTTTTGGGTCGCTATTGGATTGTACCGCTTCGGGTGGAGCTTGTGCCAAGGTTTATGTAAACGAATATTCATACATTACTATACCTTTTATGTCTCTTTCAGTTTTTGTTTATATTATTGTTTTGAAGTATGTTTATTACAGCCATAATAAAAAGTTGAACAATAAATAAATATGAATAAAAAAATTACCATAGCTGTACACAATGGGAGTTTTCATACGGATGATATTTTTTCCGTGGCCACCTTGCTGTTAGAGTTGGGTGAGAAAAATACTGAAGTTGTACGTACTAGAGACAAGGAAATAATAAATAAAGCAGATTATGTTGTTGATGTTGGTGGGGTATATAACCAAGATTTAAATCGTTTTGACCATCATCAGGAGGGCGGTGCTGGTGTTCGACCAAATACCATTCCCTATGCTGCCTTTGGGCTGGTATGGAAAAAATATGGTGAAAAGTTGTGTGGCAATCTAGAGATTGCAGAAAAGATAGACCAGGTTCTTATACAGTGGATTGACGCAACAGATAATGGGATGATTACTATTGAAACAAAAATTCCTGATATTTACCCATATGACATAGGTCTATTTTTTAACACCTTCACTCCAGATTGGAAGGAGGGTGATAATAATATAGATAATATTTTTATGGAAACTGTTTTTTTGGCTAAACTTATGTTGACCAGAGAGATAACAAAGAGAAAAAATCTAATGGAAGTTCGTGGAATAGTCGAAAAAGTCTACAATGAAAGCTTAGATAAAAGATTAATTATATTTGACAGATATTATCCAGCTGTAGAATTTTTGACAAAATTTTCAGAACCTCTGTTTGTTATTTTCCCGAAGGATGGTGTGTGGATAATCAAAACCATTCGAGATAACAGGTTAACTTTTACAAGTCGTAAAGATTTGCCAGAGACTTGGGCAGGTAAAACAGATGGGGAATTGGAAGAAATTACCGGTGTTCCTGGGGTGGTTTTTTGTCACACTGGTCGTTTTATTGCTGTAGCCAAAACAAAAGAAGCCATACTAAAACTAGCAGAGATTGCTTTAAATAGTTAGTAAGACTCCTAAATCTAGATGAAGTTCAAGGCGAAATGAAAAAATACGAGAAGCCTTACTTATCGTAAGGTGAGAAGTGATGTTATCACTTCGCAAGACCTTGAGCATTTTACTAAATGCGAAAGGTGTACTGTTCCTGTAAGGAAACGGGTATTTTTTGAAATTTCAACGCAGAAATTCGCTAGATTTAGGAGTCTTAGATAAAAACACCGGGGATATAGAGTATAATCATACTTATTATAACCAGTACACAAACAACTATCCAAACTGTCTGAAATTTTTTCTTGTTTTTTTTCTCGAATAGCATGATAGAATAGTTAAAAGCCTATAAAGTCCATAAAGTCTATAAAGCAAAGACAACGCCACAAATTCACTTTACAGACTTTAAAGACTTTTGACTTTACAAACTCTAGTATGCTTGATTTTCAACAAAAACGCAAGATTCGTAGTGTGACTTACAACCGAATTACTTTAGTTATTCTTTTTTTACTTGTTCTGATTGTTGCTCGTTCGACCTGGGTTGTTTATCAAAAACATAGAATAAGTGAAGATATGAAAAACGTGTCTTTACAAGATGTGGAAAAATTACGTCAAAGAAGTAACGAATTAAAATTAAAAATGGAAAAACTTGAAACTAATACGGGTATTGAGGAGGAAATCAGATTGAAATTTAATGTGGTAAAAGAAAGAGAAAATATGGTGGTTATTGTTGAAGATGAAAACAAAGAAGCGTCAACGACCAGTCCTAAGGTTAGTATTTGGAACAAAATAGTGAATTTTTTTAGAAATTAAAAATTAGAAATTAATATATGTTGCTTGACCACAAATTATTAGGTATACTTTTCAAACATTAATAAATAACCAAATCACACATGAAGAAGGTCACTATATATTCTACACCAACATGTCATTATTGCCGTTTAGCAAAAGAGTATTTTGACGAACATAAAATAAAGTATGAAGCCTATGATGTGGCCGGTGATATGGAAAGAAGGCGAGAGATGATGGAAAAATCAGGACAGCTTGGTGTGCCGGTTATTATTATTGATAAAGATGTGGTGGTCGGTTTTGATAGGTCTAGGTTGGCACAGTTACTTGGAATAAAATAAAAAACAAATAAAATTACCTCATCTGCGTTGTTGCAGTTCAATTTTGCTCGTTCACCGTACGTCTAGTACGGCTCACTCACAAAATTTCCTGCGCCTAGCATCTGAGGCAATTTAATCTGTTTTTTGTGAGGTGTTCGGCTCTCGTAGTTAAATGGATATAACGGGTCAGTCCTAATGATCTGTTCCAGGTCCGATTCCTGGCGAGGGCACAAGGTTTTATTTTGATGGTTTTTTCTCTTATAAAAGGGTGTTTTTCTGACTGTAACATTTTGGTCCTTTTCTCGTCTTAATATTTTAGTAACATGTAATTTATTAGAAATAATTAACTTATAAATAATTTATGGAAAACTCAGATTTTTCAGCACCAAAATCCAAATCTGTAGCAGGATGGATTTTTGGTGGACGTGTTTGGGAAACCAGCTGGACATATATTAAAACAGTTGTAGATATTGTACGTGAGCCGATTTTAATTTTAGATAAAGATTTTCGGGTGATGGCCGCAAATGAGTTCTTTTATAGAACATTTCAAGTTGAACAGGCAGATACTGAGAAAAAAATTATTTATGAATTAGGTAATGGTCAGTGGGATATACCTGCCTTAAGAAAGCTCTTGGAGGATATTTTGCCAAAAAACACCTTTTTTAAGGGTTTTGAAGTTACACACGATTTTCCTTTTATTGGTCACAAGGTGATGATTTTGAATGCACGCCAGATTCATCTAAAAGAAGATCTTTATTCCAAACACTTTCCGTCAATTATACTTTTAGCCATTGAAGATATAACCGATATGATGGTGGTTGCCGAGACTCTGGCTGTTCATGTAAAAGAACTTGCGGCAAAAAACGCCGAGAAGACTCAAAAATTGCAGGTAAACATAGAAAAACTAGAGAAAGAAATTAGCCAATTAAAAAAGAAACAAATTGAATAAGTGTAATATTTCTGTTTCAAAACGGCATCTATGATATAGGAAAAAACAAGAAGGTCGAGTGTTTATTATCAATTCAAAAATTAATTAATCAAATAAATAAAAATATATGAAATCAATTACAATCGTAAAATCTCCTAGATCTTCTTTGTTAACTCGAGTATTAACTTTATCGATAGTGGGAGTAGTTTCTCTTCTAATGTTTGGTTTGGCTTTTACAGCTAATGCTGCAACATTGACTCGTCAGTTGGAACTTGGAATGAGGGGCGATGATGTTTCTTCACTTCAGACATTCTTAGCACAAGATGTAACAATTTACCCACAAGGTCTTGTTACTGGATATTTCGGTTTCTTGACTAAAGCGGCAGTCTCAAATTTTCAAGTAAGAAATGGAATTAGTAATGTTGGACGAGTTGGTCCAGTGACAATGGCGGCAATAAATAATCAGATGAACGGCAGTAGTCCTATCGGTTATGATAATTATGCTCCAACAATCAGTGCATTAGTTCTTAGTACTTCAAATACATCAGCTACGTTTAGCTGGAATACAAGCGAGAATTCAGCTGCAATAATTTATTACAGCACCTCACCTCTGTACATGTTAGAAGCAAGCGCTACGTCTGGAGTAACTATTGGAGGTTCTAGTCTCTTAGTTCACACCGATTTGCGTTCAATGCATTCAGCAACTATTACTTCACTAAGTCCAAATACGACATATTATTATGTTGTGTATGTAAAAGATGGTTCAGGTAATGAAAGTATCACATGGCCTGGAACATTTCGCACAAGCTAATAGGTGATAATCAAAGAGTAAATCAAAAAATCACTCCAAGTAAAATAAGGGGTGATTTTTTGATTTTTTAGTCTTATTTTGGTACACTTTGTTTATGTCCCCTGAAGAAAAAGAACTTTTAAAAAGAAGCGTACAGCTTGCAGAAGAGAACAATGATATATTACGCTCTATGCGTCGCTCCATGCGTCTGGGGCGTATTATGAGTATAATCTACTGGGCAGTAATTATAGGTTCAGCTGTGGGAGCCTTATACCTCGTTCAGCCCTATCTAGAGACACTTATGGGTATATATGGGGGTGCAAAAAGTGGTCTCGGGGGTGGTGGTGATATGAGTGGTCTGAGAGATTTACTCAATGGTTTGTAAAAATTTATCTCAAGGAGAAATATGTTAATATGGGATTTATGCCGAGGTAACTCAGTTGGTAGAGTGTTTCCCTGAAGAGGAAAAAGTCGGCGGTTCGAGCCCGCCCCTCGGCACCATAAAACAAACCACCCAATTAGAGGTGGTTTGTTTTTATCCCTTAACTTTCAGTCGGGTTTGTCTATTTTTATCAATTTTTGGCAATCGTATGATTAAAAGTCCGTGTTTTTCTATTGCATCAGCCTCTTCCACTTCAATTTCGGCCGGTAACATAATAGTTCTAGAGAAAGACCCCCAGTAAAGTTCTTGGTGATAATAGTCCTCATCTTTAACAAATCTCTCTGCTTCTCTTTTACCTTTTATGGTAACCATATCGCGAGTTATAGCAATATCCAAATCTTCCGGTTTTACTCCGGCCACCATACTTTTGATAATAATTTCTGTTGGGCTTTGATACATATCTACGGTAAGCTGTCCTTCTTCAGCTTCATCATCAGACAATGGTTCACCATTAGAATCAGTTTTACTAAGAGTTTTTTCTAAAACCTCATCTTTTTCTGTCTCTGGAGCATCATCCATTCTCATACTTCCAGTCAGTTTTTCAAAAAACGATCTATTATCTTTCATAATTTTTGTTTTATCCGCACACCAATTTTGGCATTGCGTTTTTGTTGCTTGTAAAATATCTAATACATAACATTATATAATCATTTGGTAATTAAATAAACATTTTTCGAAAACACATTGCAACGATGCCAAATTTGGTGTTCGGATGTAGTTAATTTTGAGGATTATCAAGGTTTGGTGTTTCTTTAATATGTTTGACTCTCTCAAACATCAAGAGTAATCCAATAATACCAACCCAGACCAATCCAAATATAAGTAAAATATTTTTTTCTGCTCCACTAATTATAAGTAAATTAAATGAAGTATGCAATACAATAGCAATAGCTAACCCACTAATAACATGAAGCATTTTTTTGGTTTGTGACTTATAAAAAGCTAAGGCCATACATATACCCACAGCACCGGAGGACATGATGTGCAAAAGTGACGCACCGACAAAACGCAAATTACCATGAATTATTACGTTTAAAAAGTTTCCATTAGCTACTGATGGTATTAAAAATAGGGTGTTTTCAAAAGTGACAAATCCTAACGCCGATACAATAAGATAAATGATGTCATCCACTGGTTCATCCGTCACCTTCTTGTTTCTAAGAGCTATAAAATAAACAAACCCAAATTTTAATATTTCCTCAATTCCAGCCCAAAGAGTAAAAGACAGAATTTCTTGATTTTGTATGTAGTCATAGACAATCTTCTGAAGAGGTAAAACAAAAACAACAGCCACCATTCCACCAAAAAATGATAAGGTAACCATTTTGGCTGGTTCGGGATGAGTATCTTCTTTTAACCAAAACCAGAGCCAGATTAAGGCAGGTAACAAACCTAAAAAGAAAGATAAGACAAAGGGATACTTTTGGGTCAGGTTTAATATAGAATCTAATGTCATATATTATTTAATTGGCCAACCGGTGACCAAGAGTAGATTCTCATCATCGTTTTTTATGTTTAGCCAAATTTCTTCTGTTATAAATGGCATAAATGGATGAAGTAAGATTAATGATGTTCTTAGGATGTGTCTGAGGGTGTATTTTATAGAAGTTACCACCCCAGGGTTCTCATTTTTAAGCTTCGTTTTTGACTCTTCTATTATTTTATCAGCAAAGTCGTGCCAAACATAGTGGTAAAGCTTTTCGGCTACCAAATAGAATCGGTAGTTGTCCATGTCTGAAGTGATATTTTTAGTTAATTCATCCAGTTCAGAGATTAAAGTTTTATCTTGTTCGGAAATATATTCTGGTTTTTTCTGGTCACTAATTTCTGTATTTGATAAAACAAATCTAGCTACATTCCAAATCTTGTTGGCAAAATGTTTATAGGCTTTTATCTTGTCTTCTGATAGGGCCAGGGATGTCCCAGGTGTGTTTCCAACAACCAGGCCCATTCTAAAAGCGTCTGTTCCAAACTTTTCCGTAAGTATCATGGGGTCAATAACATTGCCCTTACTCTTGCTCATTTTCTGGCCCTTAGCATCCAAAACTAAACCATGGAGATAAACCGTTTTGAAAGGAATTTTTCCTGTAATATAAAGCCCAAGCATAATCATTCTTGCTACCCAAAAAAATATTATTTCCCCAGCGGTTTCTAAAACATCAGTAGGATAAAATTGTTTAAAATCATTTGAATCAGGATAGCCCAACACGACAAATGGCCACTGACCAGACGAAAACCATGTATCAAACGTATCCTTATCTTGCATTACCTCCCCACCACACTTACTGCATTTTGTTATTTTGTTTTCAATGTCAACCATTCCCTCATCACATTTAGTACAGATTTTTGCTGGAATAGGTATACCCCAGACGATTTGTCGGGAAATATTCCAATCCATAATATTCGTGAGCCAGTGGGTAGTTATCTTCTTATAATGTTCTGGAATATATTTTATCTCTCCACCCTCAATTTTTTCTAGAGCTTTCTCGGCTAAAGGCTTCATCCTTACGAACCACTGGCTTTTAATTTGTGGTTCAATGATTGTTCCACATTTGTAGCATGTTCTAACCACATGTTTATAATTATCATCAATTTTTTCCACTAAACCTTTTTTCTGAAGTTTTTCAATTATTAAATCTCTGGCTTTTTTTATGTGAAGACCAGTAAATTCTCCGGCAATAGGCAAAAGTTTCCCGTTCTCATCAATAATTTGTTCTTTGTCCAGGTTGTGTCTCTCGGCAATCTCAAAATCGGCAACATCATGCCACGGAGTTATAGTCATCACACCAGTACCAAACTCCATATCAATTGCCGAGTCTTTTATTACAGTTGTGGTAATCGGTCCGTTAATCCACTCTAATTCAATTTTCTGACCATGCCTGTAGTTTGTGTATCTTTTGTCGTCGGGGTGCATAACGACGTATTTGTCGCCGAATTTTGTTTCTGGTCGGGAAGTAGATATGGTGAATGGTCCATATTTTAGATAATAAAATTTTTCAACACGTTCTTCATCAACAATCTCAAGGTCGGAAAATGATGTTTGATGTTTTGTACACCAGCTGACAATTCTGTTTCCTCGGTATACCAAACCATCGTCATAAAGTTTTTTGAAAGTTTTGTAAACTGTTTTTATAATATCTTTATCAAGAGTGAATTTTTCCCGTGACCAATCGCAAGAAGCGCCCATTTTTCTGACTTGGGACTTGATGTTTTCTGAATTAGCCAAAGTAAAGTTTAAAATATCTCTGTACAGTTGTTTTGGTTCAATTTCAAATCTAGACTTGCCTTCTTTTTCCAGTTTTTTTTCATAGACAACCTGAGTTTCAAACCCCGCATGGTCAAGTCCCGGAAGCCATAACGTTTTGAAACCTTGCATTCTTTTGTAGCGAGTCATTATGTCCTCAACAGTCATAACAAGACCATGACCGGCATGTAGGGAACCATTAGCATTTGTTGGGGGCATTATTATTGTGAAAGAATCACTCTGTGTCCCAGGAATTTTTTCCGGATTAAAAAAACCACTTTCTTCCCAAAGTTTATAAATTCTCTCTTCCGTTTCTTTTGGATTATATGGGGATAAAAATATATCTCGCATTTAATTAGAATATCATAAGTGAGTTTTTAGTGGTAGGTTCTTAGATTAACGACAGAAAGGTTACCCACATGTCCTAAAGGACGTGTCTCTTAGAACATGTTTGGAATGTCCTTTACCTAAGCTTTTTAAATAAGACATATTTTTCAAAGTAAAACATAAATCTAGAAAAGTTTTTTTTGTTTAAAGGACATAATAATTAAATATGGCTCTATATGGGGGTTTTTTATACAGAATGATTTTTTTCTGCTATTGACAATTTTGTAACAAAAATGTATCCTTTTCGTCATATTAAAGTACATGAGTAAAGGCAAAAATAAATTAACTTATATTAAACACCTCGGCTTCTTTTTGTCTTTGTTTTTAAGCATATTTTTTGTTTCTGGGTTTGTAAGTGTTAATGCTGAAACCATAGACCCACCAAGACAAAATATTGATTATACGATTACTGGGGATAATATATTTGGTACTTACAATGTAAAAACAAATGGGGATAAGATTTTTAATTGGAACGTTAGTTTAACCCACAATGGCCCTGGTGCTATGCATGTAGTAACAATTGGGGCGTGGGATGAAGAAGCTGGTACCGCAGCAACAACCAGACATGGATTTTCTGTTCCTGCTTCTGGTAAGGTTGATTATAAAAATCCAGTAGAATCTGGCTCGTTTAGTTTTAGTTATGACACGAGACAAAGGTCTTGTGGCCGTGTTCAGATAGACGGAAGTTTTATAGACGAAAGATATTCTTCGTATAATGATTCATATTTATTTTTCGCAATAGTGATTGATTATGGCGTTGATTGTCCTGATGTAACACCCCCACCTTCTCCAACTGAATATGATTCACAATGTATATCTATTTCTGCTCCATCAACTATTTCTGTTGGTCAGACGTTTACAGGTACCATTGTGATGAAAAATATTGGTGCTAATACTTGGACATCTAGTGGTGGATATAAGTTGGGTTCTCAAAGTCCAGAAAATAATTTAAGATGGGGTACTGGAAGATTGTCTCTACCTAGTTCTGTTCCGACAGGACAAAGCGCTGTATTTAGTAAGACATTTACTGTTCCGAATACTCCCGGTACATACAGTTTTGACTGGAAAATGTTACGAGAAAACGTGACTTGGTTTGGTCAACCCTGTACAAAATCTATTACAGTTTTACCGATTGTAACCTACACTCTGACGCTTAACACCTCAGGTAATGGTTCAGGAACAACAACAGGAGCAGGAATATATAATTCTGGACAAACCGTCACAGCAACTGCCAGTGCCAACACAGGTTCAACATTCACAGGCTGGTCAGGAGATTGTTCCGGGACGAATGCAAGCATTCAGGTGACAATGAATCGTAATAAGACTTGTACAGCAAACTTTATTTTAAATACTTATACACTAACTATCAATACAACTGGTAACGGTTCAGGAACAGTCACGGGGGCAGGAACATATAGTTACGGACAAGTGGTTACCGCCGGTGCTTCAGCCAACACTGGTTCAACTTTCACAGGCTGGAGTGGTGATTGTAATGCAAGTGGACAAGTGACTATGAATAGTGACAAGATTTGTACTGCAACATTTACACTTAACACTTACACACTTACTCTTAATAAGGTAGGTAACGGTTCAGGAACAGTCACGGGGGCAGGAACATATAGTTACGGACAAGTGGTTACTGCTGGTGCTTCGGCTAATACCGGTTCAACTTTTGCTGGTTGGAGTGGTGATTGTGGTGTTGGTGGACAAGTAACAATGAATGCAAATAAAACTTGTACTGCAACATTTACTTTAAATATTCCCAATACTTATGTTTTAACAATTTTTACTTCAGGTAATGGTTCAGGAATAACAACAGGAGCAGGAACATATAATTCAGGAACTGTTGTCACGGCCACAGCTACTGCCAACACTGGTTCAACTTTCACGGGCTGGAGTGGTGACTGTAATACAAGTGGACAAGTGACCATGAATAGTAACAAGACTTGTACTGCAACATTTACTTTAGTAGCCTCTCCAACTGCCAACCTCTCTATCTCAAAGACATCTGACAAAGCTACTGCTAATGTGGGTGATACGGTTACATATACAATAGCTCTAACTAACAACGGGCCAGATAATGCAACAGGAGTA
>Ga0172379_10000769_pt1 | contig 75115 bp, 64 predicted proteins | sample GrowelOW334metaG_FD_119756 | JGI IMG/M metagenome (GOLD analysis project Ga0172379, IMG submission 119756) | Groundwater microbial communities from an aquifer near a municipal landfill in Southern Ontario, Canada - Groundwater well OW334 metaG | ecosystem: Environmental > Aquatic > Deep...
AACAGCGTTAACCTTGAGATAAATGAAGGAGTGCGGTTTCCTTTTGTGAATGATCTTTCCGTAAAATTTGTTCAGCAATTTGGAAAGTACAACGGCTACTGGTTCCCTAATTACATTGAAACAAAATCGGGATTTGAGTTTAGTTTTCAAGGACTGCTCGCCTTAGATAAAATGCAATGGGAAGAAGTTAGCTGTATTACCGGATACAAAATTAACGTTTCTATTCCGGACTCAATAGAGCATGCGGTGAATTCCAAGTACGGCGGTTTTACTGCGGACACTTCGGGCAAAGGGGCAAAGCCGTATGAACTATCCAGGGAGGAAATTAAAGCGCTGCAACCCATTCCCTTAACTAAAAGTGAAACTGAAGCTTATGCAACTTTGGACAGCACCAAAACTTTGGAGAAGATTATCAAAATAAAAGGAGCACTTTCTTCACTCATTCCGGATGATGACAAGGATACCTCAACAAGTGTTTTTTCATCTGTGTCCGGATTTATATTTAAGCATATCACTTTAGGGAATAACCGCGTTACGGGAATACTTCTGGGACCGAAAATCAATACATCTTTTTTTCAAAAAATTCTTTCTATCAATCTTTCCGGCGGTTATACTTTCCGAAGGAAAAAAGTTGAAGGGGAATTGTCGCTTCGCTTTGAGCCAAAAGATTTATACATCAGTGCATTTGAAGTTAATGTTTTTAATAAATCAAAACCGTGGGATGAATATACTCCTTACCCGGATATTCTAAACGGAATAGCAGTAACTCTCGGTTTCAACGATCATTTTAATTATTATTTAACGCAAGGAATAAGTCTTGGGATGACGCGAAATTTCAGTAAAGGTTTTTCAGCTAAGATCAATTTTGTTTCTGAAAAAGAAAGTTCTTTGCCTGCGATGAAGTATCAAAGTATTTTTAAAGCGAACAGGACTCCGGAAGTAAATCCGAAAGTAGTTGAAGGGAACGACAGGAAAGTTTCGTTAGAAGTTCTTCTGGGAAAAGACCCGATGGAAATTCAATTTATACCGGAGAGTGGAATCCGTGCGAAGGTAGATTTTTCTAATCCGGGATTTGCGAGTGATTTCAACTATAAAAGATTCAGGGTTACAGGCTTGTTTAAAACAAAAACCATTTACAAGGAATTGTTTATTGCTCCATATTTAGAAATGATTGTTGACGCAGGAATGGTAACCGGAAAATATGGACCGCAGCATTTATTTAACCCGAATACAGCATTGGGGTTCTTTTCTCCGCCGGGAGCATTTAAAGGATTGAAGCCCTATTACTATACCGGGAGTGAAATGACGGCTTTACACCTTGAACATAACTGGCGTTCAATTCCATTTCAGGCGCTTGGGTTGGATTTTATTTCCAATCTGTATCTCGATTTTATTACCGGCGGCAGTGTGTTAAAAACTTGGAACCGTTCCGGCTATTTGCCCGGGAGTTCAATGAACAAACCGTATTGGGAAATGTACGCGGGGATATCAAGAATATTCGGACTTCTTAGAATTGATGTGAGTTATAATGCCTTTAAGAATATTTCTGTTACTTCTGCCATTGGTGTTGTGTTATAACTATTTCTACAATGTAGAAATTTTATCATAAATCGCAAAGCGCAGTTATATTTGCTGCATGGTTAAAAAAATTATATCCGATTGCACCAGGACCTCCAAGGTTTTAAAAACCCCGGACGTCTACAATGAAACCTATCTACTAGATGTTGTTTTGTTTTTATAAAATATTATTTTAATTTTGCTCTCAACAACCGCAGTCAAAAAGAAATTTTAACCGCGGGGTTAAAAAACAAATGGTTTTCAGATAAACATTACCGAGGTTTTGTTTGATGTCCATACACCTAAAAATTACAAACTGTAATAACAAGTTCATTAAGCTAAAGAACTAATTGCAGAAGCCGATACATCCTCGAAAGTACACATTCAGCCAGGGGCAGTTAGTTCTAAACCCAAACCAAGTAAATCACAACAAATTATTCAAAATACCTGAAGTTGCGATAAAGCATTTCCTTCGTGAAACCATGGCAAGCCTTGGCATGCTTTGAGTTTTCGGAGCTTGCCCCGCTCTTTTGCGGAGCGTGACTTTGTGTAACAAAATTCTTTCACGAAGCGCCGCGAAGATTTTAACGAAGGCGCACGAAGAGTAGTTCTTTAATAGATTGTAAAAAGGGAAAAAACTCTTTTCCGTCTAAGTTTTGAAGAAAGGAAACTAAGTTTGACTCCTTGCTATCTTAGTTCGGAAGGAGCAAAACTAAGTTTGACTCCTTGCTATCTTAGTTGGGGAGGAACAAAACTAACATTTGCTCCTTGCTATCTTAGTTCGGAAGGAACAAAACTAAGTTTAACTCCTTGCTATCTTAGTTTGCAATGAATCGAAATGAGACTAAAATGAGCAAAACCTTGATTATGACGTAAAAACAAGGCATTTTAACAAAATAGATGCCTTTTATCAATAATCTACAACAAATTAAAAAGGTGAAATATGTCATTTAGAGAAAAAGCAAAATCACCGGTAGTAGAAAAAGCCGAAAATCGGCGTAATGGAATGGTGGTGATAGATAAGAAAGAGGAATCACCGGTAAATTACGGTAATTCCAAAGTTCCGCTTACGGTTGCAGAAATGACTGCCCAAATTAACCTTGTGGAAGCCAAAAGAGCGGATTACAATATGGCATTAAAAGCTGCTGATGAGAAAAGCAACGATTAAGAAGAGAAACTTGCTGAGATGACTAAAACGGTGTTGTCCGGGTCTATCAGTCATTTTGGAGATGACTCCGACGAGTATGAACAGCTTGGCGGCATACGAAAGTCCGACCGGAAGAAACCGGTAAGGAAACCGAAAACAAAATAATACAACCTCCTATAAGGTTAATCCCCCGAAAAAGGATGATAGGCAATCCCGCTTGTCTATCATTCTTGGGGGAGGAAAAAGAAAGTGGAAGAAATGAAACCATACTAAACGAACTGCCATAATTACCATATGGTATTTTGGAGTCGAGTTAATGTTTTACAACAAAAAAAATTATTCTAACAAGGTGAGTATTATGAACAGATTTGACAAAGTAACTTTTAACGATACAAAAGATAAAGAATATTGCTTAGCATGTTCTGATTGCACTGGTCAAACAAATCATAAAGTTTTAACCTCCATAGAGACTGTGAGTGACGATCATGAGGGAATTCAATATTGGGAAATGTTTGAAATAGTCCAATGTCAAGGTTGCAAAACAATTAGTTTCAGACAAAACAATCAATGCTCTGAAGATTATGTCTTTGATAGAGAAGGTGAGATGGAATTAGAAAATCATGTTCAATTATTCCCAGGTCGTGTTGCTGGGCGACATAAATTAAAAAATTGTGGGTATCTCGATGATCCGATTGAGAAAATTTATGATGAAACACATTCTGCTTTGTGTAATAATCTATCAATTTTGACAGGTATTGGGATTAGAGCCTTGATTGAAGTTGTTTGCAAAGATAAGAAGGCCAAAGGTAGAGATCTTGAAAAAAAAATAGACGATCTCGTAAAGAATGGAATATTGACAAATGATGGTGCCGATATTTTACATTCCCTCCGCATTATGGGCAATAAAGCTGCTCATGAAGTTGCACCAGCATCACAAGAAGTATTGGATATTGCATTCGATGTTGTAGAACATCTTCTTGAAGGGGTTTACCTTTTACCATTAAAAGCAAAGAAACTCCCGAAACGTAATATCGTTTCCCCAAAGATATAAGTGTTACGTAACACAGGTTCAAGTGGAACAATCTTATCGTTCTTGGAACTTGCAGTTAAAGTTGAGTTAGTTTTTTCGGTATTTATGTAACTGAGTCAGATAATCTATAAGTCAAATTGATAGTGAGTAAATGAAAAAATATATAAATGTGAAGGTTAAAAGTTATAGTAATCTTTTAGCTAAAAACAAAGATGCTTTTATTTTAGCACTTCAATTAACAAGGCTTTCGAATGCTATAAGGAGCCAAATGAGGATTTGGCGAAAAATTATTATTGAATCAGAAAATGAAGATGACATAATTAAGTTTAAAAATCGATTTGATATAACTTTATTACTTGCTTCTATTCTATATGAGTCAATAAAAACTTATAAAAAAGATATTGAAATTAAAATACTTCCATGTTTAGTTCATGAGACGAATAGACAGAAATATTTCTTATATAAAGAGAGATTCGATTTAAAAGAATTTGAAAACAACGAATTTCTTAGATTGCTTAAAACTCTTCGAGATAAAATTGTTTTCCACTTTGATAAGGGTATTATAACCAGAACCATAGATAAAATTGATTTTGATGAAGAGGAACATTTAATAGCTTTTGGTACTTCTATACAAATTAAAGATATGTTTTTTTCTATTACTGATGATATTGTATTGAATTATTTAATGGATGAATTTTCTTCATTTTTTATAAATAATAAAGTATCTGCTTTCTACAATAAAATTGAAAATCAAATCACTGATGAATCTTTAAAGTTAGCTGAATATTTTGACCTCTTAATAGGTGATTTATTAACGGATAATCTTTTTTGGACTGAAGAAGAATTAAGTGAAACAAATATTTAAGTAATTAATACAGCAGTGTTGGAGTTTAACAACCTGTCACGCAAGGCGTGATGACACGCTGTTAGATGGTTTAAATTTAGGAGACAAAAAAATGGAAAAGTTAAATAAGTTATTTTGGCTTTGCTTGTTCATTTCATCCTCTTATTTATATTCTTCGCCACTTGCTGATTCATCTTATTTCCCAATGTCAATTGGAAATGAATGGGGATTTCATTCAGATTTTGACCCTCATTCAGAAATAATTGTTGACACATTGCGAAAGAATGGAGTTTTATATTATGGGTTTACCCGGTCCGTGACGGAACCAGAATATTGGCTTCGTGAATATGGTAACAGAGTTTATTACCTTAATTTAACAGATAGCACAGAATTTATCTTATTTGACTTTACAATCAATATTGGTGATAGTATAGAATTACCTTCGGGTTATGAGTGTTCATTTGGACGTAAAATATTTCTTGTAAGTAAAAGCGACACAATTATTACTCCCGCCGGTACATTTTATAACTGTTATCATTTTGAACATAGAATAAATTGTATGGATGCCGGTATATACGACACCTGGTTTGCAAAAGGTATTGGAAAAGTGAAATATGTCGCAGATTATATTGTTGGTATAAAAGATTTTCTTCTTAACACATATTCAATTCTAACATCTATAGACGAAAATTATGACAATAAAATAAATAACTCATATAAGTTGTTTCAGAACTATCCAAATCCCTTTAATCCAACAACAAATATTTCCTTTAGTCTTCCATCAAAGTCATTTGTTTCACTTAAAATATTTGATGCGTTGGGAAGAGAAGTTGCAAACTTGGTTAACGAAGAAAAACAACCGGGAAGTTATGAAGTAGAATTTGAAGCGGACCACCTTAGGCAGAGCGGTCAGCAGTTGGCAAGCGGAATATATTTTTATCAACTAAGAGCCGGTAAATTTATGCAAACAAAAAAGATGTTGTTGTTGAGATGAAGAGTTTATAAATCCCCGCCAGAGGCGGGCGGACTCTACGAGGATTTAAGATTGCATGGGAAGTTTTTTTACAATAATATGACCTCTCCGAGGTCATAAAAAACCGTGGAGTTAATACGGAAGAAGAAAACAAGACAGCAAGACTTATGGAATAAACACAAAAACATCGTAGATGTTTAATAATTGTAGAAAAATGTACCCAAGAAAGATGATCCTCGTAGAGGATCAATAAAATTAACTGAAATGGAAATCTTTAAATAATTAATACGGCAGTGTTGGGTTTTAACAACCTGTCACGCAAGGCGTGATGACACGCCGTTAGGTAGCAGAATAAATTATGAGTTATTATTTTATAGCAAATATAAAAATTAACAATCGGCTTGAATATCAAAAATATGTCGATAAAGTTGACGAAGTATTTTCAAAATATAATGGTAAATATTTAGCAGTTGATGATAACCCTAAAAATTTGGAAGGAAATTGGGATTATTCAAGAGTCGTAATAATAGAGTTTAAAACTGAATCTGATTTTAATCGATGGTATAATTCAAAAGAATATCAAGAAATCTTAAAGTACAGAATTAATTCTTCAAAAAGTGACACGATATTGGTTAAAGGTAAGTAATTAAATAATTAAAACAGTAGTGTTGGGTTTTAACAACCTGTAACGCAAGGTGTTAGAACACACCTTTAGGTGCTCGAACATTGAATTCAACTTATAGAAAATGGACATATAATGCTAAAGATTGAAACTATGACTATAGGTCCTTTATTGGGGGCAGTTCCAATCATTATTTGTTTTCTCGCCGGGTGGTGGATCAGCATTCCCTTTGTTCCTGAATCGAAGATATTTCTCTTTGCTCTTGCCGGATTTTTTGTTGGAGTAGTTATCGATATTCTCTTTCTAAGAGCGTGGATTAAAACTGTTTATTCGATGAGACCAATTGTTTGGATGATGATTTATCTTTTCTATTCAGTTGGAATGTTCGGCTTCTTTATGGGAATCCCGGTTTTCAATCTGGGGCTTGCTTTTCCGGCTGGCTTATTCATCGGCGGATGGCTGGTCCATAATGGCGCGGATGCTGCTCAGATGAAAAAAGCAGCACGATATTCAGCTCATTTCACAACAACTATTCTCGCCTTTATTTGCTCCGCGTCAGCCACAATTGCTCTGGTCAGTTTCTCTACGGCTTCTGATTTACAAGGAATGTTCGGTCTACATTTTACACTGTTGATGATCTATGGAATCATCTTGGGTGGAGGCACCGTCATCATTATTCTTCAATGGTGGCTCACCGTCTGGACCGTAGAGAAAGCCTATAGATATTTTATGGAACGCGTAAGTTCATCAAATTGTAACGCAACGATCAGTAACACACCATTCTAAATTTAGGAGAGATATGAAAAATATAATTATAACAATCCTACTCACTGCTTTTTCATACACTCAAGTGCAGGAAAAGCCGTTTATTACAGCTCCTTTTCAAGGTGGTCTTCCAAAAGAACTCCCATTCAAATGGGAGAACACCTCCTATGTAAAAATAAATTCCGGCGATTTATTCAAATCCATCTACATAATCTCACGTGACTCTTTAAAGACTTCAAGTAAATGTTGGTCAGTTGTTAACGAAAAAGAGGGGTATGCGGTTAGTCCTGTTGTGTTTTCAATGGATAAGAGAAAGGAGTGCACGGTTAATTTGGCTACAGAGGATAATGATGAAATAGCGCCATTAAAACTGGTCCTGAATCTGGAGAAAAGAGAGATCAGCTATAGATGGGAAAATGAAAAAACAGATTCATTCGCAAATCCAACGATTATCAGAGAGAGTGATCTGAAAGTTGGAAAAACATTCCCAACGATAAAGCTCAATTCAAAAAAAGGGGAATGGACCAACAAAGATAAAAACAAGATCGTTGTAATAAATTGGTGGGCAACTACGTGCGTTGCCTGCAAAGAGGAAATACCCGGCTTGAATATGCTTGTTGAGAAGTATAAAGGAAGAGATATTGAATTTGTAGCTATCATAAGTGACAAAGAAAATCTTGCAAAGTTCTTGAAAAAAAATCCATTCAATTACCTGCATGGATACAGCCATGTGGATCTCTCATTCCTATTTGGCAATAAATTTCCAAGGCATATAATTTTAGATAAAAACGACAAAATAATTTATAATGCTGCCGGAGGTTCCAAGGATACATATCAAATGCTTGACGGCATTATTGAAAAAGTTTTATAAACGTTAATCATGTGTTATGAAATAAAAAATCCAGTTTAAATTAATGCCAAAGTAGCTCCTCTCTTTGGGGTACAGTTACCTCATCCTTATAATTTTGCTGCAAATGTTTATATTTAGAAGTGAGTTAACTTATTACCTGAGAACTATAAAATGAATATTACTTTAAAAGAAGTAACCTCAAGAAGCGGTCTGAAGAAATTTATAAACTTTCCATTCACGCTTTATAGGGAGAATAAATATTGGGTCCCGCCATTAATTTTTGATGAGCTCAAAACACTTAGTAAGGAAAAAAATCCGGCGTTCGACTTTTGTGAAGCCAAATATTGGCTGGCATATAAAAATGAAAAGATCGTTGGAAGAATAGCCGGTATCATCAATCATAAATACAATGAGAAATGGAATCAGCAATCCGCACGGTTCGGCTGGATCGATTTTATAGATGATCTGGAAGTTTCTAAATCTCTGATTGACAAGGTTATTGCCTGGGCAAAAGAGAAAGGGATGAAGAAAATTCACGGTCCACTTGGATTTTCAGATTTTGACGGTGAAGGGATGCTGACGGAAGGATTTAATGAGTTAAGTACTTTCGGTTCTATCTATAATCATTCGTATTATCCAAATCATCTTGAGCAACTTGGGTTTATAAAAGATGCCGACTGGATAGAGTTCACTGTTAAATTTGATGCGCACGCTGCGGGTCCGGAGAAAGTTGCCCGCATAGCTGAAGCCGTAGCCGAGAGGAACAAGTTACATATCTTAAAAGTTAAAAAAGCTAAAGAGATACTCCCTTATGCGAGAGAAATTTTTTATCTAATAAACGACGCATATAAAGAGCTCTTTGGTTTTGTTGAATTAACAGACAAACAAATTGATATGTACGTTAAAGCATATTTCGGTTTTATAAAGCCCGATTATGTCCCGGTCATTTTAGACGATAAAAATAAAGTTGCCGCATTTGGAATTACAATGCCCTCTCTCTCCACCGCAATTCAAAAAAGCAAAGGGAGGTTATTCCCTTTCGGATTCATCCATATTCTTAGAGCAATGAAAAATAATCCGGATGTTGATCTCTATTTAACTGCTGTGCGTCCCGAACTTCAGAACAAAGGCGTTAACGCAATGCTTATGAATGAAATGCACCGGGTTTATGTTAAGAATAATATTCAGAGAGTTGAAACCAACCGGGAACTGGAGGAAAATTCAAAGATTCAAGCGCAATGGCGCTTCTTCGAGAATAGACAGCACAAGCGAAGACGCTGTTATAAGAAATCGATCTAGTTCGAAGTTGCAAAATTTTTTAAGACGGGTAAGGGAGAGATAAGTCATGAATGAATATTTATGGCTTGCAGAGAAAACAAAAAACAGAAGTTATCTGTTTCGCATCACTAGTTAACAGCTTTAACATAATTATATTAGCACTGTGTTTTTTGTTTTTCTCAAATAGGTCGAAAGGGAAAATATATGCGATATCTTAATTCGTTTTTCTTGTTTGTCATGCTATTAGAATTATGCAACTCTTCCTCAGCTCAAACCAATCAAAATATTTCAAATGAAACGCTGCAATTCGGCGGAACAGTGTATGATTATCTGGCGTACCGTGAATGGAGTACGTATTGGCGTTCCGAAAGTCCACTTCAAGTTATGAAGGAGAATGGGTTCAGTTGGATGCGAACTGGAATCTTAACCACTTCAAGTGATTTGTTGGTTACTACTCCATTTGCTAATTGGCCGTCTCTTGGTTGGCATGATGAATTTTGGTGCAGTAGAGAATTTTCGGAAAGAGTATTGTATGAAGGGGGGCAAAATAATTTGAATCAGGATGTTTTCTTTTATTTTAGTGATAAAGCCACTTATGCAGGGCAACAGAAAGAACCAGTTGCCTGGACAACTTATAATTTAGAACAGACAGCAGCTGCTATGGATAACCATTGCTTTGAAACAGTAAACTATTTTAATGCAAAAGGATTAAATGTTAAGGTATATGAAATGGGGAATGAAATTGAATACGGGCTTTGTGGTTTTTATCCCGGAGGAAAAGTAACTCAATGGAATGGGCAGGGATTATACTTAGATTATTTGAAAGATAGTGTTTGGAGTAAAGAAGTAACGTTATTAAAAGCGGCAATAAGCGGAACGAAGAGAGCCGACTCAACAGCACAAGTAGCGCTTCATATCGGCTCAGTCGGTTGGTTTGATGGAATACACCAGGCATTTTATGAATATATGATGAACAACAACGTTGAGTTTGATCTTATAGGGTTAAGCTATTACACAACCGGTGTTCCACCGGGAACACCTCCGACCACTCAAGTTACTTTTAATGATTTTTTTAAATTGTGTACCTCGCTCGAAACTCAGACGCATAAAAAAATAATTATTTCCGAATTTTCATATCCAAGTTATTTTGTTGACGGGATGGGGACTAATTATCCCGGTTATCCATTTACGGAAGAAGGGCAAGCATCGTATGTAAGAGATTTTATTGAGCTATGTAAATCCGATATAAATATTTTCGGCATATTTTATTTCTATCCTGATTATCAGCCGGCAATTGATCAGGTGCTCGGTGTATACGGATTATTTAACAATGATGTGACACCAAAGCAAGCAATGACTGCCATAAAGAATGCCGTTACCGCTATAGATAAAAATGATCCGGGAAACATTAACACATTCTCCCTCGGTCGGAATTATCCAAACCCGTTTAATCCGAGTACAGTTATTAGTTATCAATTATCAGAAAACAGCAAAGTAATTTTAAAAGTGTTCAATATTCTCGGGGTAGAAGTCGCAACATTAGTGAATGAAGAAAAACCGGCAGGTAAGTATGAAGTAGAATTCAGAAGTCAGAATTCAGAAAAAAGCAGCGGAGTTTATTTTTATCAACTACGTGCCGGTAGTTTTGTACAGACGAAAAAGATGGTGTTGCTAAGGTAAATGCTTGCTGTGTTAGTTTGTAACATCTGGAAAAAGTGTTTCCCAATTAATGGTAACCTCTTGGTTGATAATGCTTCTTCACTTTGTGTGGCTTCAGCTAATTACTATTTTGAGAAGCACAAAAAATATTTTTTATGATCGATTAATAAAATTTTAATGAACACTAGCAACCTGTCGTTTAATAAAAATAGAATTATAGTCATCCTCGGTATTTTAATGGCGATCGGACCATTTTCGGTTGATACCTATCTACCAGGCTTTCCTGAGATAGCTAAAGGACTTGAAACCGATATTTCATTAGTGGGACTTTCTTTAACGAGTTATTTTGTCGGGATTGCTATCGGACAACTTGGTTACGGTCCATTAGCAGACCGGTTCGGAAGAAGAAAACCACTGCTCTGGGGATTAACAATTTATTTGTTGGCATCGATCGGCTGCATTTTTGCTCCAACAATTTATTGGCTTATCGGTTTACGATTTTTGATGGCGCTCGGAGCTTGTTCAGGGATGGTTACAAGCCGTGCGGTTGTCCGCGATCTTTTCCCGGTACACGAAATTGCAAAAGTTTTTTCGATGCTTACACTGGTTATGGGGATAGCACCAATCATCGCTCCGACCATCGGAGGAATTATTGTAACTTTACTCGGATGGCGTTATATTTTTGTAATGCTAACGCTTATAGCAGCATTTATTCTTTTCACCGTTTATAAATATCTTCCTGAAAGCAGAGGGAAAGATCATTCGGTATCTCTCCACCCCGTAAAGATTTTAGAAGGATATTTACTTTTATTTAAGAACAAAACTTTTCTGGTTTTTGCTATCGCCAGCGGATGCGCGTCCGCTTCATTGTTTTCATATATATCAGCATCGCCTTTTGTTTACATGGATTTATTCGGGATCAGGGAGTCGGTATTTGGATGGATTTACGGATTGAATGCATTTGCCTTGATTTCTGCGAGTCAATTCAACCGCTTTTGGCTCGATAAACAAAGCAGCCGTCAAATTACCGTAAGAACCCTGTCACTTCAACTTTTATCGGCAGTCTTTTTAATTATTTCGCTCACTGCCGGATTGTTTTATATTTTCATAATGGTCTTGGTTTTTATTTATTTGTTCTGGCTCGGTTTCTTGAACCCGAACACCAATGCTCTTGCGCTGGAACCGTTTTCAAAAAATGCCGGAAGTGCATCCGCCTTGCTTGGAAGTTTTCAAATGGTTTTCGGAGCAACTGCCTCGGCGCTCGTAAGTATTTTTTTCAATGGAACCGCAATGCCGATGGCGGTGTTAATGGTAGCTTTTTCTCTCATCGGATTGATAGCGGTAGTAACTTATAGAGATACTGTTGTTAATCCCGTGGAAGCGGTACTATAACTTATTTATTACTTTAAAGATAAAAACTTTATTCAATATTTTAATGGAAGTTTTATGAGCAAAGACAAACGCTGGGCAATAGCACAGGAATATGAAAAAGAATGGTGGGATAAAAGAAGTGATTCGGTAGATTTTGAGTTTTACAAGAACTTTGCCGGAGAGTTATTGGAATTTGGAAAAGAGTATCTTAAAATCACTGATGAAACTGTTATTTTAGAAGTTGGGAGCGGTGCGGGAGGGATAGTAACATATTTAACAGAGAGTAAAAATAGATACGCGATTGATCCACTTGAAAATTTTTATGCAACCGTACCAAAGTTTGTGAACCAACGAGATCAACAAATAAAATATCTTACAGCAAAAGGGGAAGATTTACCGTTCGAGGATAAAATGTTTGATCTGATCATTATGGATAATGTATTAGATCATTGCGATAATCCCGTGAAGGTTATGGCAGAAGTGACAAGAGTGATAAAAGATAAAGGGACAATTTATTTCAAACAAAACACCTATCATGCTTGGGGACAGATGGTGAGATACTTAATGGAAAGAGTTCAGATTGATAAAGGGCATCCCTTTACTTTTTCAAAAAATGATTTGTTTCGAATACTTAGTTTGAATGAATTAAAACTGATAAAAACTCAAAGAGTAGGATACTACCCGACCTGGAAAAAAGAATTCATGTCCCGAGGTTTTAAAAATAAAATGAAAGCGATTTTGTTTGCCACTAGAGATAAAATTACATATCTCTTGCAAAAAGTTTAATCCACATTCAATTTCCAACCGCCAGGTATTTGATATTAGTCTTGCTTACATCTTTTCAAAGTAACTTGAAGAGAGTACTGCTAATTTAGTAGTACAGATAATATTTTGAAGAAAGCTTTCGAAAAGCTTCTACGTCTTTCATTAAATAAGACCGCACATCTTCGTACTTCATTCGTTTCGTAAAAAGTTCTCTAATCTTTGAGGTGCCGCAGACCTTATCAAACATTTTTAAGCGTGAAGTATCGCATCCGGTAAATGGATTTTTATCCGGATACATTTCGTTGTGTACTTCCATAAACAAAAATTGCAAACTCATCAAATTCACTTTTGAATAATCCGTTATGTGCAACTGTACACCGTGAAGTGTTGTATCTTTTTGTTTTCCGTAATAAGGTCTAAATGAAGTCGGGCGGAAAACGATTCCTTCTAAATCAAGTGCATTCATTTTTTTTGCGAGTTGTTCACCGTCTATCCATTCCGCTGCATAGGTTTGGAAGGGGATAGTATAGCCAATACCGATTGAAATATATCCTAGCTCGCCTAAAATTCCGGTCGCGACGTAATACTCTGGCGTTTCGCAGTAAGGAATATGTGGTGAAGATGGAACCCATTCTAAGCCGGTTGCGGCAAAATTCATTTTTCTTTTCCATCCTTGCATCGGGATAACGGTGAGGTTGCATTTATTTTTTTCATTCCGAAGGGAATCTTTATGTAGCATTCCTTCTTCATTAATCATCGTTGCAAATTCTCCGAGCGTTAATCCATGCACGTAAGGAATCTTATATTGACTGACGAACGAAACAAAACCATCTTCAACAAGATTGCCTTCAACTTTGATTCCGCCTAAAGGATTCGGACGGTCGAGCACAACGAACGGAATATTATTTTCAGCGGCAGCTTCCATAGCCAGCCCAAGTGTACTGATAAAGGTGTATGAACGGCAGCCGATATCCTGAATATCAAAGACAAGTACATCGATATCGTTTAACATTTCGGGAGTTGGCTTTTTCGTTTTGCCATAAATGGAATAGACGGGAAGATTGGTTTTTGAATCAGTATAAAAATCTATTTCTGTTCCTGCGGAAAAGTCGCCGCGCACACCATGCTCGGGTCCGTAAAGTGCTGTCAATTTACATTCCTTCGATTCGAACAAAATATCAATTGTAGATTTTAGATTCTGATCTACTCCGGTTGGATTTGTAATTAATCCTACCCGCTTTCCTTTAAGTACATCAAAATTTCTTTCTTTTAGAACATCAATCCCAAGTTTTACTTGAGGTTGAGTAAGTAGAAGTTTTGAAGAAAAAAGAAAAAGCAAGGTAAATAAAACAATGTTAGATTTTTTCATATTGGCAATCCTAATTCCTAATTCGTAATTCCTAATTCCTAATTAATTTCCCCTCATCTTTTTGATAATGGAAGCAATTATATAATCGGTTCTCTCTTTCATTTCATTATAATTAATTTCTTCGCGGATGAGAATTTCGTTGGCAATGGTTTGGTTTGTAAGTGAAGCACAATTTATCGCGATGTTTAGGAAAGCGCCTTCAATAGCCGTCTTTATAAGTGAAACAGCAACGCCTGCATCGGATAAAGAATTTTGATTCCCTTTTTCAATGATCGTTTCAAGTAAGGGGAGCATTTCCATTCCGGTCGCAAGTACTTTAGAAGGAACCGATGCAGCCTCAATGGTAGCTTCTTCGATAGCAGCAGCGCGTTCGGTCTTTTGCAGATCGGTTTCTTTCGGCATCTTAAACGCAAGCATAACTTTATCGAAGGCTGCATTATCTTCTTGCGCAAGCTGGAGAAAATTGTTTTTGAATAAACCAAGTTTATTTTTTATGATGGTGAGTTCATTTTCAACATCGGCATACTTCTTTTTCCCGATGGTTAAATTACAAACCATTGTTCCAAGTGATGATGCAAGTACACCACACAACGCAGCAACATTTCCACCTCCCGGCGTAGGGGAGTTGGATGAAAGTTCTTCCAAGTAATTCCCAACTGTTTTATTTAAGTCCATTTTAATTCCTTAAAATTATTTTACTAAAACCTGTTAACCAACAATTATCAAATCATATAGTCAATTATTTTTTCTTTTGAATTAAAATTATTCAACGCACTCAATCCTAATTTTTCTATTGCGAGATTTACGAGTTCATTTTCATTTAGAGATTTTCCATCAGCATAAAATTTACCGGTTTGTAAAACCGCATCAAGTGGAACAAGCCCAACGATCTCGCTCCCTTCAACCTCAACACCCAAACGCTCCGCCTCTTTCTTTACTTCTTCAAAAGCTAAATGCATCGGAGTTATTGTATAGTTGGTGAGATTAATGGAAACCTGCGTGAGGTTATATTTCTCCAAACTTACACCCATCCCTTTGAAACATTTTAAACGCCCCGGTTCTTTTATTGTCTTCCCGTCAATTTTTAGTACTGTTCCGTTATCATCTCGTTTAGGTCCGCCGGATTCGCGCAAAATTTCAGCGATCTCTTTCGCGAATTTTACATCTGTGGATTTGATGTTAACATTATAAGCGATAAGAAAAAAACGGGCGCCGGTTACAATTGCGCCAAGCTGCGGATTAAAGTTATTGGTGCCAAAATCGGGAAACCATGCGGGGTCTTTTAATTTTTCTTGCAATCCCTCATATTCACCTTTGCGGATGTCCGATAAATTTTTTCGTTCAGCTTTTCGTGCGGCGCTTTCGTACAAATAAACCGGAACATTTAATTCTTTTGAAATTTGTTCGCCATATTTTTCCGCAAGTTTAACGCACTCTTCGGTTGACACATTTTTTACAGGAATAAAGGGGACAACATCAATTGCACCGAGACGCGGATGTTCTCCTTTGTGATGTCTCATATCAATATGCTTGGCAGCGGCTTTTGATGCGGCTATAGCTCCATTCACAATTCCTTCTTCATCTCCAACCAATGTAACAACAACGCGGTTGTAATCTTTGTCAGGTTCAAGACTGAGCAGCTTTACATTTTCAATTGTAGTTAAAGCATTTTTTATTGCTTCAAATGTTTCTGTGTTTGCACCTTCACTAAAATTGGGTACGCATTCTATAATTTTCATAAGAGAATTCTGTGTTAACTTTCTTGAAATTTATTTTGAAAAATTATGCTACCGTTTTTAATTGTCATTTCATTTAGGTTCTGCCCGACATTATAAACGATGTTGGCGTAATCATTTGTATTAAAAACGGCAAGATCCGCTTTTTTGCCGACCTCCAAACTTCCAACTTCTTTACTAAGAGAAAGCGCATGCGCCGCATTAATGGTTACAGCGGAAATGGTTTCTTCAATTGACATCTTCATTTTTATTGCGGCAAGACTCATAATAAAATTAAGTTGGGCAATGTTTGAAGAGCCGGGATTGTAATCTGTTGAAAGTGCAACGATAGCGCCGGTATCAATTAATTTTCTCGCAGGGGCATATTCGTAGTTTAAAAAGAAGGAAACTCCGGGAAGTAAAACTGCCACCGTATCTGATTGCGCAACTTTAGCAATATCTTCTTCTTTAATAACTTCAAGGTGGTCAATACTAACGGCGTGATGTTTCAATGCAATGTTAATTCCTCCGATCGTGTTGAATTGATCGGTATGTAATTTTAAGTTTAATCCAAGAGCTTTTGCTCTCGAAAAAACAATGTCAATTTCATCAGCAGAAAAGGCAGTCGACTCACAGAATCCGTCGCAAAATTTTGCCAATTTATGTTCGGCGATGAAAGGCAACATTTTTTGATTAATCTCTTCGAGATATACATCGTGCAGATGTTCTGTTCCATTTGGAAAAGTATGCGCACCGAGAAAAGTTGGAATAATCGTGATCGGAAAAATTTTCTGTAAATGTTGGATGACTTGAAGGAGTTTAATTTCATTCTCAAAATTCAGTCCGTAACCACTTTTAATTTCCAACGAAGTAATTCCCTGTGCAATAAAATATTTGATGCGGGGGGAGATGAGTTGCACTAATTCAATTAGGGAAGCGTTGCGGACAGCTGTGGCCGTAGTGTTGATACCTCCACCAAGTTTTGCAATTTCTTCATAGGATGTTCCGGCAAGTTTTAAACGAAATTCGTTTGCACGCGAACCGGCAAAAGCAGTATGGGTGTGGCATTCAATTAATCCAGGTAGAACAATTTTATCTTTCACATCAATTATTTTGTAGCCGGACTCGTTTATAATTGAAGCGTTAGGGATTAAATCCTTAATTGTATCATCTTCAAAAATTAACGAATGATTTTCGAGAACGGATATTTCCTGTAAGTCTTTTCCGCGTTTAAAATTTTTTCCGGTGGTTGCAACCGTAACAATTTGGGCGGGATTTTTAAGGAGTGTTCTCATACTTATTTTTGAATATTAATCGTGTCCGCAACAACCTGAGCAGGTGAAAATCCAAGTTGGCTTAATTTAAAAGCCATATTGTTAGCGCCGGTAAGAGATTCATAATCACCTACTTTCACTTTATAAAGAGGGGGCTGGAACGCAATATAGATATCATTTTTATTTGTTTTAAAGTAAACATCAGAACGCATTTGTTGTGCTTGACTCAAATCGTCGGTTGCTAAAACCTGTACCCGATATCCCGGTTCTCTTACGGTAACTTTTTTTGAATTATCGACTTGAGGGTAATCCCACCACAAACTGTCGTTATTCATTTTTGATTCAACGTTTTTTGTTTCTTCATCTTTAATTTGAAGTTGGTATGGGGTAAAATCAAAATCTTCAACTAAAGTTAAAGCAGGTTTGTCCGCAACAGTCTTAACCTCGTCCGTTGCGTGCTTGTAACGATTATCAGTTGAATCAATTGATGACCCGCATGAAGCAATTAACAATGCGGTCAACAGATAAATAATTATTGATGTAAATTTTCTCATAAACTTTCTTAATAAGATAAAGAAATATAAAAATAATTCTTCGGAAGATAATATTTTAAAATTAGACAGCTATACATAAAATATGATTTCAGCCGGTAAATTTCTCTGCTGCGTGGATTTTCCAGCTAACCAATATGTGTGCGACACCCAAGATGCTGCGTGAGACTATCAATTGTGCAACTGCCATTCTCAATCCGGGGTTCATCAGCAAAAATACGTTGTTTAGGAAAAAATCTTAGAATTAGTTATTTTTGCACTACATAAAACGCAGGATCCAATGACATCTTCAAAAAGATTAAAAATTCTTTTCGTAACTTCAGAACTTTTTCCTTTCATGAAAACCGGTGGGTTAGCTGATGTTTCGGCTGCTCTCCCTCAAATGCTTACCGAATTAGGGCATGAAGTAAGAATATTAGTTCCCAAATATGGGGCTATAGACAGTAGAAAGTACAAAATCCACGAAGTTGTAAGGTTAAAAGATATCACAGTAAAAATTGGCGATAAGGATGTTGTCTTTTCACTCCGCTCTTCATTTTTACCTTCACAACGTGTTCGTGTGCAAATCTATTTTTTAGATAATCAAGAATATTTTGGAAGCAGAAAAAGCCTTTACACCGATCCGATATCGGGGGCAGATTATAAAGATAACGATGAGCGCTTTATTTTATTAGCGAAGTCGGTCTTTCAATTGGTCACTCTATTGGGATGGGTTCCGGATATTATTCATAGTAACGATTGGCAATGTGGATTGATTCCCGCTTACCATAAAAATGTTTATGGCTCGGAAGCTCCGTTCGACTCAATAAAGAACATTTTTACTATCCATAATTTATTTTATCAGGGCGTTTTTCCTGCATCAACTTTTGCTAAAACAGAATTGCCGAAAACAATGGATAACGATAAAAATTCTTTAATTAACGGAGAATTTAATTTCCTCAAAAACGGTATTCTTTATGCCGACTATGTTACCACAGTTAGTGAGGGCTATGCAAAAGAGATTGTCTCGAGAAAAGAAGTCGGATTGGATTTACAACCTTGTTTAGCAAAAAGAAAAAATACACTTAGCGGAATTGTAAATGGTATTGATACTACTGTTTGGAATCCGCAAACCGATAAATTTATTCCCCATAAATTTTCTTTTGAAACGATAGGGAAGAAACTTGATAATAAGAAAATTTTAGTTGAACGTTTCGGACTTCCGTTTGATGAGAAAACTCCGGTGATAGGAATTATTTCCCGGTTGAACGATACAAAAGGAATGGACCTGGTTATTGATGCGTTTGAAGAATTAATGAAAATGAAAATTCAGGTTGTACTGCTTGGAGCAGGAGACAGAAAATTTCAAACTGCATTCGAAAAATTAACGAAAAAGCATTCAGATAAATTTGCTTCGTATCTTGGATTTAATGATGATTTAGCCCACTTAATTGAAGCAGGTTCCGATATGCTGCTCATGCCATCGCAGTTTGAACCGTGTGGATTGAATCAAATGTACAGTTTGGTTTACGGAACGATTCCGATTGTTCGGGAGACTGGTGGTTTGGGCGATACGGTTACTGCTTTTGATGAGAAGACCGGAGAAGGAAACGGATTTGTTTTCCAGAAATATGATTCCGCGGTTTTACTCAAAGAAGTGAAAAAAGCGGTGAAACTTTTCGATGAAAAGAATTTGTGGCTTAAGATAATTAAAAACGGAATGAAATCTGATTTCAGTTGGAAATCTTCTGCTAAAAAATATATTGATTTATATAAAACGGTACTCTCAATCTAAAATATGAACATTGCCGTTTTTCTTGATCGAGATGGAACCCTTAACGAAGATCCGGGCTATTTAGATGACCCATCTAAGGTAAAACTTTTTAATGATGTTGGTGAAGCATTAGCAATTTTAAAAAATGAATTTCATTTTAAACTTATTGTTGTGTCTAACCAATCCGGGATTGCCCGCGGAATTATTACCGAAGAAGCTTTAGCTGCTGTAAATGCTAAGATCAATGGATTGCTTCTTCCTTTTAATGTGCAGATAGATAAGTTTTATTCTTGTCCTTCTCATCCTGATTTTTCTTCAACGGAAGATTGCAATTGTAGAAAACCTTCCCCCAAAATGGTCTTTGATGCTGCCGAGGAATTTTCAATTGATCTTACAAAATCCTATTTCATAGGCGATTCAAAAACCGATATTGAATGTGCTATGAATGCCGGGGTGAAATCTATTCTTGTTAAAACCGGTTATGGCAAGGAACATCTTTCTCTCTTGTTTCAAGAAAAGAAAATCCCCAACTTTGCTGCCGAAAATTTCCGGGAAGCTGTAGACTTCCTCATTCACGATTATAATGGAGATATTTAGTTGAATTATCAGAAAAAATTTTTTCTTGTGCGCCAGAAACTCATGAATTTTTGGCTGATTTTAATCCTTTTGCCTTTTTTGTTTGTCGCTTGCAGTGATGATCCCTCATCTGTTGGAAGTGATTTATTAAGTCAGGATGCTATTATCATTTCAAAATTAGATTCTAATACGGATACATTGAGCCAAAAATTTGATCCGCATCATGCCGTGTTATCGTTAGGTTCTTCCGATGTTCTTCTTGTTGGGAAAGATGCAAATGTAGAATCACAACTTCTTCTTGCGTATTCATTTGCTCTTGCCGATAAATATCTAGCAGACTTTGACTCCCTTACCATTGTTTCCGCAAAGGTTTCCCTTAACAAAGTTTACTCATTTGGAGATACTTTGCAGCCTTTTAATGTTGGGATTTATCAAGTTACTTCAACGTGGAATTCACTTTTCACTGCCGATTCACTTTCCAAATTAACATATAACCAAACATCTCTGATGCAGTCATCAGACGTTTCGAGCAGTGTCTACTCCTTCGATGTTAATACTTCTTTGGCAACGGAATGGTTTAAAGCCGCAAAAGATACTTCGCTTGGGAAAAATTTCGGGATTTTAATTAAACCTACCGGGACTTGTAGATTTTCCGGATTCGCAGCTTCTTCGTCATTAAATTCAGATGTTCCAACTTTTCAGGTTATTGTTAAGAAATCAACGGCGTACGAAACATATCAAGATACCTTAACTTATAGCGGTTCGGTTGACGTTCACATTATTCAGGGGACATTTCCGGAAGCCACAAACAAAACGTTGACTATCCAAAGCGGAACCGGTGTTCAGGGTAGACTTTGGTTTGATCTTTCAAAACTTCCGAGCGACGCAGTTGCAGATTTTGCAATACTAACATTAAGCCTCGACACACTGAATACGAAAGTTGGCTCTTCCTTTATTGATGGACTGTTGGTTTATCAAATTGCGGATTCAACCACCGATTCAACCTACTCACAATTTGTAATTCCACTCTCCCGTTCAGGAAATACTTACACCGGTGATGTTGCAAATATTATTAATAATTCGATCTTTCCGAAGAACAATTATGGGATGTTGATCATGCCTTCTTATCAGATTAAAGGAATCGAGAACTTTGCATTATTTAACAGCAATCCGGTGAATGGGGAGTTTAAACCACGATTGGCTATAACTTATTCACAGAAAAAGAAATAAGAAATCTTATGAAATATTTAAAAAAAATAGTTTTGTTTTTTGCTTTAGGGTTACCGCTTTTTGCACAGGTTAATTCGCCTTACTCTCGCTATGGAATCGGAGAGCTTGAATATTCTTATTCAGCCAGACGAGCCGGTATGGGGGGACTGGGTGTTGCCGTTGAAGATAATTCTTTTATCTCGATGTTGAATCCTGCGGCATGGCATTCGATCAACTTAACAAGGGTTGAATTTTCCTCCTATTTCAACGGAAGTTTTGTAAAAGATCAAAATCAAAAAAGTTTTTATTCCGGCGGATACTTTTCCGGTTTTTCTTTCGCAATACCGGTTAGTAAGGACAATGGTATTTCAGTGGCGATGGGATTAATCCCGATTTCAAAAATAGCTTATGAAACGAAAACAGTAGTGCTTAATCCTTCAACACAAACAGAAGATTATTCTACTACTTATTCCGGCGATGGCGGACTGTCAAAATTTTATCTAGGAACGTCCTACACATTACCGTTTGATATGAGTGTCGGCGCTACATTAGATTATAACTTCGGGACGTTCGGATATCATTCAAAATTAGATTACCCGTCAAATACTTCTGCGGGTTCTTCCTTCAAGACAGAATATAAAGTTAAAGGGCTTGGCGGAACGTTTGGATTGATTTCTCAAGATATTAACAAAGACTTTTTTAAAATTAATTTTTTGCAAGATCTTAGGATTGGTGCTTCTGTTTCAATGATTTCCCAACTCTCCTCTGATACTTCTTTCACAAAATTAGGAAATTACGCAACGGATACTTTATCCCGTGGAATCACTACAATGAAGATTCCCCCAAGATTTACTTTCGGCGCTTCGGCTAGACTTAATCCTCAAACACAAATTTATGCTGATTATCTTTTCCAAAATTGGTCAGACTATGCTGTTTCGGGAAATACAGATCAGAATTTACAAAATCTTACTAAAGTTAGTTTAGGAATTGAATATAAAAATAGCACTCAGCCTTATTCTCTTTCAGATTTAATTGTCTGGCGCGGCGGTTTTAGTTTTGGAACTACTCCTTACAAGATCAACGGGAAAAGTGTTAACGAGTTTTCGGTGAGCGGGGGTGTCTCCTTGCCCTTCAGCAGAGAGAATTATTTAGATCTTTCGCTGCAGTATATTTCAAGAGGCTCAACCGATGCGGGGTTGTTAAAGGAAAACATCTTTAAACTAGGCGCTACATTAAGCCTTGGTGAACTTTGGTTTGTAAGACAAGATTTTTAATAATAAGTACAAGATAGAAAATGAATTTCTTAAAAAATGATCCAGAAATATTTAAAGTTCTTCAATTAGAATTAGACAGACAACAATTTAATTTGGAATTGATCGCGTCCGAAAATTTTGTTAGTGCGGCAGTGCTTGAAGCAGCCGGTTCTGTTTTAACAAATAAATATGCCGAAGGATATCCCGGTAAACGATATTACGGCGGGTGCGAGTTTGTTGATATGGCGGAAGAGCTTGCCCGCGAAAGATTAAAAAAATTATATAACGCCGAATATGTAAACGTCCAACCGCACAGCGGCTCGCAAGCAAATATGGCGGTCTTCTTTTCGATTTTGAAACCGGGTGATAAATTTTTAGGATTAAGTCTTGCTCACGGCGGACATTTAACCCATGGTTCACCGGTAAATTTTTCAGGTGTTTTGTACAATGCTTCCGGCTATTCACTTTCAAAAGAAACCGGATTGTTAGATTATAATTTGATAGAAGATTTGGCGAAAAAGGAAAAACCAAAATTAATTATCACCGGCGCAAGCGCTTATTCACGCGATTGGGATTATGAAAAATTCCGCCAAATTGCAGATTCCGTCGGTGCATTTTTGTTTTGCGATATGGCTCATCCTGCCGGATTAATTGCAAAAGGATTGCTGAATAATCCTTTGCCGCATTGTCATTTTGTTACCTCAACTACGCATAAAACGTTACGTGGTCCCCGCGGTGGAATCATTCTGATGGGAAAAGATTTCGAGAACCCGATGGGGATTAAAACTCCAAAAGGAGACCGAACAAAAATGATGTCGGAGATTTTAGATTCGAATGTTATGCCCGGTATTCAAGGCGGACCTTTGATGCATATCATTATGGCAAAAGCCGTAGCGTTTGGCGAGGCTTTACAAGACTCATTTAAACTTTACGCCGAACAGGTAATTAAAAATGCAAAATCACTTTCTGCAAAATTAATGGAATATGATTTTGATATTATTTCGAATGGAACCGACAATCATTTAATGCTTGTTGATCTAACAAAAAAGAATGTTACCGGAAAAGTTGCAGAAATTGCACTTGGTAAAGCCGGAATTACAGTTAATAAAAATATGATTCCGTTCGACCTGAAGAGTCCATTTGTAACCAGCGGCGTTCGTATCGGTACACCGGCGATGACTACAAGAGGAATGAAAGAGGCGGAGATGGATGTGATTGCCGGGTTAATCAACCGTGCTATACAAAATACGGAAAATGACACAGAGCTTGAAAAAATAAAGAATGAAGTAAAAATCTTCTGCAAAAATTTTCCATTATATCCCGAATTAAGCCGATAGAAGAAAAATTAAGTGGAAGATAATTCGAATAAAACAATTGGAAATGGTGAGCATGAAGTTGAGATGACTTTTCTTGATCATCTCGAAGAGCTGCGTTGGCGGATCATTTATTCACTGATCGGAATTATAGTTGGCGCTGTTATCTGTGGTGTGTTTATTGATTTTCTTGTCGATATGGTACTCCTAAATCCGGCAAGAAAAGTTGGTGCCGAACTTCAGAATCTAAAACCGTTCGGGCAGGTCTTTCTTTATTTTCAAGTTGCAATTGTCGGCGGACTTATTTTAAGTATCCCGAATGTATTTTATCAATTATGGCGGTTTATTTCTCCAGCCCTGCATAAACGCGAAAAAAAATATATCCTGGCTATCGTTATTTTTTCTTCACTTTGTTTCTTGACCGGAATTGTTTTTGCCTATTTTGTGATGCTGCCGTTAACCCTTAGCTTCGCGGCCCATTTTGGGTCATCGACAATCAAAAATCAATTTGCAATCGACGAGTACATGTCGATTATTTTCAGTGTTATGCTCGGTGCAGGATTAATTTTCGAGCTGCCGATGATTTCTTTTTTCCTTTCAAAACTTGGAATTTTGAAACCATCATTTATGAGAAAATACAGACGGCATGCAATAGTTATTATCATGATTCTTGCTGCCGTGTTATCTCCCGGTACCGATCCGGTGTCTCAACTTGTTCTGGCGGTTCCGCTTGTTGTGCTTTATGAAGTTAGTATTATTATCTCAAAATTTTCGGTGAAAAAGAATTGAACAACGTTTCGCTTTCTAATATAAGTAAACCAATAAAAACCGAGCTTGCAGAATTCTCTGAAGTTTTTGGCGAGTCGATGAAATCGAAAGTTGGTTTAGTTCATTTAGTTACAAAATATATTTTGAAACAAAAGGGGAAGAAGATTCGTCCGTTGTTAGTGCTGCTTGCATCCAAAATTTCCGGAAACATTAACGAAAGAACCTATCGTGGAGCGGTGTTGGTTGAACTATTACATACCGCGACTCTTGTGCATGATGATGTGGTTGACAATGCAGATAAGCGAAGAGGATTTCCTTCAATTAATGCAATTTGGAAAAATAAGATTGCGGTACTGATGGGAGATTATTTGCTTTCGCGCGGTTTGATGATTGCGGTTGACGGAAAAGATTTTGATTTCTTAAAAATTATGACCGACACGGTAAAACGGATGTCGGAAGGGGAATTGTTACAAATTCAGAAGACCCGCAAACTTGATATTAATGAAGAAGTCTATTTCAAAATTATTGCAGATAAAACTGCCTCACTATTTGAAACATGCTGCGAGATTGGGGCGCGAAGCTCATCCGATAATCCCGAGTTTCATATAGCGATGCGTCATTACGGTGAGAATTTAGGGATCGCCTTTCAAATAAAAGATGATATCCTTGATTACGAAGGATCGACAAAACTTTTCGGTAAACCTATTGGTGGTGATATAAAAGAAAAGAAAATTACTCTTCCGCTAATCTATTCGCTTGGACAGGCTTCAAAAGAAGAAGCGGCAAAAATAAAAAAAATCATTAAAGCCGGAAGTAAAAAAGATTCGGTACATGAGGTGATCGGTTTTGTTCGTGATAAAAACGGAATTGCATACGCAGAAAAAATAGCTAAAGATTATGCAGATAAAGCTAAAAAATGTCTCGAAAGTTTCCCGGAAAATCCTTCGAAGGCGGCATTATCTTCTTTAATTGACTTTGTCTTGGAAAGAAAACAGTAAAAAACTGAAATTCGCACTTAAAATTCCTCTACCGGAAATGTTGATTATCAATACCTCTATAGTTATATTTGGCAAGTTTTTTACGCATCCTTTTGTAAAATGATTCTTAAAATAGCAAATTTAAGTGAAGGAATTCACGAACTGTTCTTTGACGGGAAACCGGGTGAAATCGGATTACCTGAGCCATTCATAAATTCATACAAAATGGATTTGAGAATGGACAAGCGGCATAATCAAATTGTGCTTAATGTAACGCTAGCACTTGAGGCTAAGTTTACTTGTGATAGATGTCTTGAAGAGTTTATTCAACCAATTGAGACAACATTTCAACACGTCTATCTCTTTGGAACAGAAGCGCCGGAAGATGAGAATGAGTCGGTTACGTATCTCTCTTTTGAAGCTGATAAGGTTGATATTTCTCCCGAACTCTATGATTATGCTGAAATAGCAATTCCGTTAAAAAAAGTTTGCAACGCAGAATGCAAAGGGTTATGTTCCCATTGCGGAACAAATTTAAACGTAACTACCTGTAGCTGTAAAGATGAAGAAATTGATGACCGATGGTTACCGTTACAGAAATTAAAAAACATCCCGCCAGGCGGGACCAAATAACTAAAGTAAAATAGGGAAGCAAATGCCAAATCCTAAAAGAAAAATGTCTAAAACAAGACGCGATAAACGAAGAACGCATTATAAAGCTGAAGCTCCGGCATTAAGTGCTTGTTCAAATTGCGGCGAAATGAAATTAGCTCATCACGCCTGCCCAAGCTGCGGCTATTATAATGGCCGGTCTATGTTAATTCCGAAAAATTAGTTCTTAATTAAATGTCTTTACCTCCTTCTGATTTTCCCAAATGCAGAATACTTGTTGATGCGATGGGGGGCGATTTCGCCCCTCTGCATGAAGTCCTGGGTGCGATTTCTGCATTTAGCGAAAACAAATCTTTTCATTTGATCCTTGTTGGTGATGAAGAAAAAATAAAAGCCATTGCCAGGGAAAATAATTTATCGCTGGATGGAGTGGAAATTATTCATTCCGAAGAGATCATTACGATGAATGATTCTCCTACTACGGCGCTCAAGACAAAGCAAAATTCCTCACTGGTTATCGGAGCAAAATTAGTTGCTGCCGGCAAAGCGGATGCTTTTGTGAGTGCCGGAAATACCGGTGCGGTTGCTGCTGCCGGTACCTTAATCATAGGCAGATTACCGGGAGTAGAAAGACCGACAATCGGAACTTACATACCGAATTTAACCGGTATTACAACAGTATTTGATGTCGGGGCTTTCGTTGATTCGAAGCCGCAACATCTTGTTGGATACGCTCATCTGGCTAACGTCTATTTGAAAGAAATGTTCGGGATACAGAATCCAACTATCGGATTGTTATCTGTAGGTGAAGAGAATGAGAAGGGAAATAAAGTATCAAAAGAAACTTTTGAATTGCTAAAAAATTCTAATTTAAATTTTTTCGGCAATGTTGAAGGCGGAGATGTATTAACCGGAAAAGTTAACATTGTTATCTGCGATGGATTTGTGGGAAATATTCTTCTCAAATTTGGAGAATCTTTCCTTAAAATTATGAAACCGATGTTGAAGAAAACCGCCGATGCAAATTTCTTCGACAAAATAAAAATTGCCTTATCAAGAAATGCAATTCGAAAAACCTTCAAAGTTTTCGACCCAAATGAATATGGAGGAATTCCGCTTCTTGGAGTAAAAGCCATTACCATTATCGGGCACGGTTCAAGTTCTGCTTATGGAATAAAAAACATGGTTTTGAACGCAAAAAAAATGTACGACAATAAATTAATAGCAAAACTTGCCCAGGAAATGAACAAGTAAACATGCCTACGTTGCACGGGCAAATCTCTTAATATGGAATAATAAAGAATGTCTATAAATAAAAAAATAAATGCTACCATTACCGGTGTTGGAATGTACGTACCGGAAAAAGTTTTAGATAATGCTTACTTCGAGTCAATCGTTAACACTTCAAGCGAGTGGATTGTAACGAGAACCGGAATTAGAGAGCGGAGAATTATTGAAAATGGCGCTACAAGTGATCTTGCTACCGGCGCACTTAAAGATCTCATGGAAAAACATAATCTCAAAGCGGACGAGATTGATGTTATTATCGTTGCCACCGTTACACCCGATATGTTTTTTCCGGCTACTGCTTGTATTGTTCAAGATAATGTTAAAGCTAAGAACGCCTGGGGATTTGATCTATCCGCGGCTTGCTCAGGTTTTCTTTTCGCCTTTCAAACAGGATGCTCATTAGTTGAAAGCGGTAGATATAAAAAAGTTGTTGTTATTGGCGCAGATAAAATGAGCGCGATATCGGATTATACCGACCGGAACACCTGCATTTTATTTGGTGATGCAGCCTCGGCAGTTTTAATTGAACCGACTGAAGATTCCTCGATAGGTTTTCAAGATTCTCTTTTGCACTGTGATGGGCAAGGGAAAAATTATCTCTATATGAAAGGCGGCGGAAGTTTGAATCCGGCTACCCACGAAACTGTTGATAACAAAATGCATTATATTTTTCAAGACGGTAAACCCGTTTTCAAAGCAGCAGTTGTTGGGATGGCAGACATTTCATTTGAAGTTATGCAAAAAAATAATCTTACAGGAGAGGATGTAGCTTTTCTTGTCCCCCATCAAGCTAACTTAAGAATCATTGATGCCACTGCTCAGCGCATGGGAATCGGGAAAGAAAAAGTTATGATCAATATTGATAAATACGGCAATACCACCGCTGCAACTATTCCTTTATGTTTAACCGAATATTATAGAGATGGAAAATTGAAAAAAGGAGACAAGTTAATTTTGTCAGCGTTCGGTGCCGGATATACCTGGGGCGCAACGTATCTTGTTTGGGGAATTGATTAATGAGCAAACGCGCATTTCTCTTTCCGGGTCAAGGTACTCAATATGTCGGGATGGCGAGAGACCTTTTTGAAAATTCTGTTGAAGCCAAAGAAATGATCCGTATGGCTGATGGAGTTTTGGGTGTTAACCTTTCGCAAATAATGTTTGAAGGACCTGAAGAAGATTTAAAACAGACAGAGTACACGCAGCCTGCAATTTTTCTACACAGCGTTGTTTTAGCAAGTCTATTGAGAACTCTTGACTGCCAGGGTGCAGCCGGGCATTCGTTAGGTGAATACTCAGCATTAGTTTCTGCAGGAGCAATCCAATTTTTAGATGCCGTTCAATTGGTTAGAGCTCGCGGTGTTGCTATGCAGAAAGCAGGGATTGAAAAACCTGGGACTATGGCTGCGGTTATTGGACTTGACGGAGATAAGTTAGAAACTATCTGTGCTGATGCTTCCGTGGATGGAATTGTTCAATGTGCGAACTTTAATTCACCTGGACAAATTGTAATTTCAGGTTCAACTGAAGGTGTGAGAAAAGCAATGCAACTTGCTAAAGCAAACGGAGCGAAAATAGTAAAGGAATTGGTAGTAAGCGGCGCGTTTCATTCGCCGTTGATGCAATCTGCAAAAGATTCACTTTATCTGGAATTAGAAAAATCAAATATCTTTGATGCAAAATTTCCTGTTTATGCAAACGTTACTGCGTTCCCGGTTCAGCAAAAAGATGAAATTAAAAAATTATTATTCGAGCAAGTGACTTCACCGGTTCGATGGGAAGAAACAATTAGAAATATGATTACTGATGGATTTGATGAATTTGTAGAAATTGGTCCCGGTAAAGTTTTACAGGGATTGGTAAAAAGAATTAATGCAAACGTTACCTGTTATGGAATTGATAAATTTTCGGAAGTTGAGAAATATTTATGACATCACCCGAAAATATTTATCAAATAAACGGATTAAAAATTGATCCGCAATTATTTACCTACAAATTTGGTTGCCAATGTAACGGCGAGTGCTGTTATTACGGCGTTTATACTGATAAAGCCGAACACGAAAAAATTCTTTCTCTTAAGGATAAACTCATTCCTTTGATGGATGAAACGCAATCAAAAGATATTACCGCATGGTTTGAAGAACCTCAAGAAGATGATGATTTTGATTCGGGAATAGCAGTCGGAACGGAAGTTATTAACGGCAAGTGTGCCTTCCTTGATAAAAACGGATTATGCGTTATTCAGTCTCTTGCAATAAATGAAGGAAAACATCCGTGGGATTATAAACCTCTTTATTGCTACCTCTTCCCAATTACCATTTATGAAAAAACCTTGACGCTGGATGATGACCATATTAATAGATTGAAGCAATGTAACCGCTCAAACGGAGACGGAACAACAATCATTGATTTTTGTAAAGATGAATTGACCCGCTTTTTAGGTGAAGAAGGGTATGCTACATTACTTCAATTTCGTGAAGATTATTTAAGAAAGGAAATTAAGTAAGATGATCAAAGATAAAGTAGCATTGATAACCGGGGGCACAAGAGGGATCGGGAAAAGTATCGTGGAAATCTTTGCCGCCAACGGAGCAAAAGTTATATTCACCTATCATAGTTCTGCAGAAGCAGCACTTGAAATTGAGCGATGGGGAAAAGAGAATAATTACGAAATTTACGGCATTCAAGCTGATGCCTCAAAGTTTAGCGATGCCGAAAAATCAATAAGTTTTACTTTGGAAAAGTTCAACCGTTTAGATATTTTAGTAAACAACGCAGGAATTACTAGAGATAATTTACTCTTGCGGATGTCCGAAGATGAATTTGATTCGGTTATCAGTGCAAATCTTAAAAGTGTTTTCAATTATACCAAATGTGCGGTCAAACCAATGATCTCGCAAAAGTTCGGAAGAATAATTAATATTTCTTCTGTCGTTGGCATTTCAGGCAATCCGGGTCAAGCGAATTATGTTTCTGCTAAAGCCGGTGTAATCGGATTTACTAAATCTGTTGCAAAAGAACTGGCTTCCCGGAATATTACGGCTAATGCGGTAGCGCCGGGTTTTATTGAAACAGATATGACAAAAAAATTGAATGAAAAACAAAAGGAAGCAATTATTTCTGTCATTCCTTTAAAGAAAATTGGTTCACCCGACGTTATTGCTAAAGCCGCCCTATTTTTTGCTTCTGAAAATGCAGATTATATTACCGGGCAAGTACTTTGTGTAGACGGCGGAATGACAATGTAAGTTTAGTTAACGTAATTTATCACAAACAATAATAAGAGGAGTCCTACTATGGATGTTGAAGCAAAAGTAAAAGAAATCATTATGGATAAACTTGGTGTTGAAGAATCTCAAGTTACACATGAAGCTTCTTTTACCAATGATTTAGGTGCAGATTCATTAGATATCGTAGAGTTAGTAATGGGATTTGAAAGCGCGTTCAATGTTTCGATCCCCGATGAAGATGCTGAAAAAATCGGCACCGTCGGTGATGCAGTGAACTACTTAAAAACTAAAGTAAGTTAATTAACATTGGGGAAAAGTTTTTCTTTTCCCCTCATTTTTCCCGGGAAACTAAAGTATGAAAAAACGAAGAGTTGTTGTAACTGGATTAGGTGCTGTTACACCTATCGGGAACACCGCAAATGAATTTTGGAATGCTTTATTAGAAGGGAAAAATGGCGTTGAACTTATTTCAAAATTTGATACCTCGCTTTTTGATACAAAGTTTGCTGCGGAAGTTAAAAATTTTGATCCGCTTCAATACATTGATAAAAAAGCTGTCAGGCGAATTGACCCCTTTGCGCAATTTGCTCTTGCCTCAGCAGAACAAGCAATTCTTGATTCTCAAATCAATCTAGAAAAAACTGATCTTGAAAGATTTGGTGTGGTTTTTGGAAGCGGAATTGGCGGAATTAAAACTCTTACCGAACAACATTTCGTTTTTTTTAAAGATAGAGATCCTCAAAAAATCAGTCCTTTTTTTGTGACGATGATGATTGCAGATATAGCTGCCGGACAAATATCCATTAGATTTGGATTAAAAGGTCCGAATTACGCAACTACTTCGGCGTGCGCAACATCTTCACATTCTATTGCCGATGCCTTTATGCTGATTGAGCGCGGAAGTGCCGACCTAATGCTCTGCGGTGGTTCTGAAGCCCCTGTTTCAGAGATGGCGATTGCAGGATTTAATTCAATGCGGGCGTTATCAACGTGGAATGACCGGTACAAAGAAGCTTCGCGTCCGTTTGATAAAGACCGGAATGGTTTTGTGATGGGAGAAGGAGCCGGCGTTTTGTTATTAGAGGATATGGAACACGCAATCTCTCGTGGCGCTAAAATTTATGCTGAACTTGCCGGGATTGGATTAACGGCGGACGCACATCATATTACTGCACCGGAACCATCGGGCAACGGAGCGATGCGTGCAATGAAAGAAGCGGTGAGAGAGTCGGGATTACTTTTTACCGACATCGATTATATTAACGCCCATGGAACGTCTACGCCTTATAACGATGTAATCGAGACTAAAGCAATTAAAGCTGCATTCGGAGATCATGCCTACAAACTTGTCATTTCATCGGTAAAGTCAATGACAGGGCACTTATTGGGAGCAGCGGGAAGCATTGAAGCAATTGCTACTGTCCTCTCGATACAGAACGATATTATTCCTCCAACAATAAATCTGGATGAAGCCGATCCGGAATGCGATCTGAATTATAGTCCAAAAGTGACAACTAAAAAAGTTGTTAATGCCGCTATCAGCAATACGTTTGGATTTGGCGGGCATAATGCGTCACTTCTTTTCAAGAAATTTTCGGAGTAGTGTGATTACTCTTCTCTCAAAATATTTTGATAAACGAAAGTCCATCAAAGTACTCACGAAAAAAAATCTAAAATTACTTGAACGTTTAATCAACACGAAAGTTAACCACCCTCAAATATTTGTTGAAGCTTTTACCCACCGTTCGGTTGTAGACAATATTACATTTAAAGCATCAAACGAAAGATTAGAATTTCTCGGCGATGCCATCCTTGGTTTTATAATTGGCGAAGCACTTTTTAATGCTTATCCCGAAAGAGATGAAGGATATCTGACTAAAATCCGTTCAAACTTTGTGAACAAAGTTGCTCTCTATGATTGCGCCAAACGAATAAACTTATTACAATTTATTTTTGTCGGCGCAGAGTTGAATACCGGAACTCGCAATGGATTAAAAACCATTTTGGCGGATGGTGTGGAAGCCTTGATCGGGGCGATCTATATTGATTGCGGAATGGAAAAAACAAAACAGTTTATCAGAGAATATATTGTTGAACCAAACTTGAAACTCGGGATGCATTTGATTGATGAAAACTTTAAGAGTCAACTCTTGGAATATACACAAGCAGTACGGATAGAAAATCCTAAATATATTATTGCCGGTGAAAGCGGACCCGAACATGATAGAGAATTTACCGTACAAATAGTGATCGGTGATAAAATTTGGGGAGAAGGGAAAGGGAAAAGTAAAAAAGCCGCTGAACAAGAAGCTGCAAAACTTGCTTTGCAGTCTATTCCGGTTGAAAATCAAAAATATTTACACAAGTTGGACTCAAATTAATCGCAACAATGAACTACAGACCATCATTTCTATTTTCTCAAATGTATTTTATTTATTATTGATACCAAAGAATTTATTATTTAAACAAAGTAAAGTTTTTTATGCCATACACACATTCTTATAAATCATTTTTACAACGCCACATCGGCTCATCAGAACAAGAAACAAAAAGCATGTTACAAGAGATCGGCGCCGCATCTCTTGATCAATTAATTGAAGAAACACTCCCGCAGCAAATAAAATTAGAAAAAGAACTCCTACTTGATCCGCCGATGACGGAAAAGGAATTTTTAGATTACATTTATTCGGTTGCGCAAAAAAATAAAATTGCAAAATCATATATCGGGATGGGGTATTATCCAACAATCACTCCGGCGGTTATTCAAAGAAATATTTTGGAGAATCCGGGTTGGTATACGCAGTATACACCGTATCAAGCTGAAATTTCTCAGGGAAGATTAGAAGCGCTTTTAAATTTTCAAACGATGGTGAGCGATTTAACCGGACTTCCGATTGCGAATGCATCTTTGCTCGATGAAGCAACCTCTGCTGCTGAAGCGATGTTGATGTTTTTTCACTCAGGGAATAATTCTGCAAAGAATAAATTTTTTGTGGATGAAAAAGTTTTTCCACAGACACTCGATGTTTTATTAAACAGAGCGAATCCAAACGGAATAGAAATTGTAATTGGTGAATTTGAAAAGATAAACTTAGATGAAACATATTTCGGGGCTTTATTACAGTATCCAAATAGTGATGGTGAAGTTTTCAATTACGAAAGTTTTATCACCGAAGCTCATCAAAAAAATATTAAAGTGGTTATTGCAGCCGATCTTTTAAGTTTAGCGTTGTTAAAAGCGCCGGGAGAATTCGGTGCCGATGTTGCCGTTGGAACAACGCAGCGGTTTGGTGTGCCGATGGGATTTGGCGGACCGAGCGCAGCTTACTTTGCGGCGAAGGAAGAATTTAAGAGAATTATTCCGGGAAGAATTATCGGCGTATCGGTTGATGCGGATGGGAATCCCGCTTTGCGTATGGCTCTACAGACGCGTGAACAACATATACGAAGAGAAAAAGCTACAAGCAATATCTGTACGGCTCAAGTGCTGCTTGCGGTAATGGCGGGAATGTATGCAGTATATCACGGACCTGAAGGATTACACGACATAGCGGAAACCATTCATCTCTTAACTGCTCAGCTTGAAGCATCGCTGAGTGAGTTGGGCTTTGAGCAAAAGAATAAATATTTCTTCGATACTCTTTCAATTAAAATAAAAGATGAAAATACTTTCAAGAAAATAAAAACACTTGCGGAAAATAAATTAATAAACTTCCGTTATGCTGAAACGAATATTATCGGAATAAGTTTAAGTGAAGAAACAACTGAAAAAGATATTAAAGAAATTATAGAACTATTCTCGGAAGCAGTTGGAAAGAAGAATGCAAAACTTCCTCAAATCGTTTCTAAGAAGTATCCGGCGGAGGTGGAGAGAACTTCACCTTATTTGCAGCATCCGGTCTTTAATTCTTTTCATTCTGAAACAGAATTAATGCGTTACGCAAAGCGGTTGGAGAATAAAGATATTTCGTTAACGTACGGAATGATCCCGCTTGGTTCTTGCACGATGAAGTTAAATGCCGCAGCAGAAATGCTTGGCATTACGCATCCCGGTTTTACAAACATCCATCCTTTCGCCCCGCACTCACAAACGGAAGGGTATCAAATTGTAATATCGGAATTGGAAAAAGCATTAGCTGAAATTACCGGATTCGCAGGAGTCTCACTTCAACCGAATTCGGGTGCGCAAGGGGAGTATTCAGGGTTGATGGTTATCCGCCAATATTTTATTGATAAGAACGAAAGCCACAGAAATGTTGCGCTCATTCCTTCCTCCGCGCATGGAACAAATCCCGCAAGCGCTGTAATGGCGGGGATGAAAGTCGTGGTAGTTAATTGCGACGAAAAGGGAAATGTTGATGTTGACGATTTAAAGAAGAAAGCGGAAGAGCATAAAAATAATTTAGCCGCTTTGATGATTACCTACCCTTCAACGCATGGAGTTTTTGAAGTGCGCATAAAAGAAATTTGCGAGATCATTCATACGAACGGCGGACAAGTGTATATGGATGGTGCAAACATGAATGCACAAGTAGGATTAACGAGTCCGAAAAGTATTGGTGCAGATGTATGCCATTTGAATCTGCATAAAACTTTTGCAATTCCGCATGGTGGCGGCGGACCGGGAGTTGGACCAATCTGCGTAGCAAAACATTTAGTCCCGTTCTTACCAAAACATGCGGTTGTTCCTGTTGGCGGAGAAAAAGGAATTCATGCGGTTTCCGCTTCACCTTACGGCAGCGCGAATGTTTTAATTATTTCTTACGGGTATATAAAAATGTTGGGCGCCGAAGGATTGAAGACATCAACTGAATACGCTATACTCAACGCGAATTACATCGCGGCAAAATTAAAACCGTATTACAAAATTCTTTACACCGGTGAAAAGGGAAGAGTTGCGCACGAAATGATCTTTGATATGCGTGATTTTAAAAGGACAGCGAATGTTGAAGTGGAAGATATTGCAAAACGTTTAATGGATTACGGATTTCACGCACCGACAATTTCTTTCCCGGTTCACGGAACGGTAATGATAGAGCCGACGGAAAGCGAATCGAAAAAAGAATTAGACCGTTTCTGCGAAGCGATGATCCTTATCAAAAAAGAGATGGATGCAATTGAAAGCGGTTCTGCCGATAAAGAAGATAACGTAATTAAAAACGCGCCGCACACAATGCATGCAGTATCTGCAACAGAATGGAAGCACAACTATTCGCGCGAAGAAGCTGCATTCCCGACTGCGTGGACGAAACAATATAAATTCTGGCCCGCAACGGCTAAAGTGAACAATGCATTCGGAGATAGAAATTTGGTTTGCAGTTGTCCTCCGGTGGAAGAGTACAGATAAAGATTGCAAGATTGCAAGATTACAAGATTGAAAGATTGAAAGATTGGAAGAGAAGGCAGAATGTAATTTATTCTGACTTCTACTTCTACTTTTCTTGTATGTGCAAAATTAAAAAAAACATTGAATCCTGATGGGATTGTTTTATTCTTTTATCCAAAATCAAATTGTTTGCAATTCTTTCGTGACACCGTTGGGGTTAAATCTTTGTAGAAAAATTAACCGCAAGTGATTAACATTCCCCTAGTGAATAAATATTTCTCCCTCTACGCGATACTTCTGATTCGTCAAAAAAAAGTTTTGGTTGCAGGTCACGTTACTCACTGAAAAATAACAGGTGCATAAATTTTTTATTTAGTTCTTGACATCACATATAAATTTTCTTAGTTTCGCTTATCAGAATAACAATTTGACTGGGTGGTATGTTTTATTTGTTAGGTTGGTTACAAAAAAGATTTTCAAAATGGACTAACGATAGTTATCCCTTTTTAAAAAATTCATCCGCAGATGAAGCTGGTAAAATAATATTCCGTTCAGTCTCTCATCATTTTATTCCGAACAATAAATTCTCCAAAAACTTAAAACTCACTTCTTACAATTCAAAAAGTACTTTCAAAGATTTAAATAGTATTTGCCGCATATTGGAATTTAAAACTGATGAAATGCAGTACATATTTTGCAGGATGAAAAAGAAAATAAAGGAGTCTAATTATTACAAACCCGCGAATCAACTTTGTAGTTACGGGAGGTAATATGAAATCCACCCGAGGTGTGTTGAAAATGATGGAAAGTATTTTGTAAGCAATGCGAAGCATTTTGAAAACCGTGCGAAGTGTTTTGAAAGTCATGCGGGGCGATTGAAAAGTGATGCGACGTAAAATGAAAACCGTGCGGAGTGTTTTGAAAGTTGTGCGGAGTGTTTTGAAAGTCGTGCGAAGCGATTGAAAAGTGATGCGAAGCAAAATGAAAGTCATGCGAAGCGTTTTGAAAGTTGTGCGAAGTGTTTTGAAAGTCATGCGAAGTGTTTTGAAAGTCATGCGAAGCATTTTGAAAACCATGCGAAGCGATTGAAATGTGATGCGACGCAAAATGAAAGTCATGCAGAGTGATTGAAATGTGATGCGACGCAAACTGAAAATCGTGCGAAGCGTTTTGAAAATCGTGCGAAGTGTTTTGAAAGTCATGTGGAGCGATTGAAAAGTGATGCGACGCAAAATGAAAATCGTGCGAAGCGTTTGGAAAGTGATGCGAAGCAAACTGAAAACCGTGCGAAGCGTTTTAAAAGTCGTGCGAAGTGTTTTGAAAAGTGTGCGAAAACGGGAAAAGTTGTGAATTTAGGCTAAAATTGTTGTTTTTCTTCAAAGGAGATAGAGGAAATAAATACTTTACAAATAGGGAAGGCGGGAAAAATCCGCCATTCCATAATTTCAAACTCCATAATAAAGGGAGGTCTGAATGACACCACACCAGGAAAATAAGTTAGCGATGTACGGGGCTGTAAACAAATTCGGGAAAAGATTTGCAAAGCAGGTATCAGCAATTCCGGCGCTTGAGAGGGCGTTTAGTAATTTAGCCAGAGCAGTAAGTTTGATTAAGTTCAAAAGTCAAAATGAGGAAGAGGCTGTTGCAGGGACCTTCGAATTAAAACAAGACACAAGGTTTGCATTAATTGTTGTTTTAGTTCCGGCAACCGGGGCGCTATCTTCCTATGCAAGAAGAAATAACCTTGCGGAGGTGAAAAGGCTTACGTTTAAGATAACGCGGGGTTCGTTAAACAAACTAAACCAAACGGATCTTCAACAGAAAACAGCTATTCTTTTTAAACTGCTTAATGAGAATAAAGCAAATCTCAGAGATTACGGGATAGATGCATCAAAAATTGTTAATCTCAAACAAAAGATAGATGCATTTAATACCGCCATAAACACACATGAAGAGAGTGGTTCTGAAAGATCACGCACTTATATAGAGCTAAATAGAGCCTTTTCAGCTGCAGATTACGTTTTAAGAGGAGACATCGACTGCTTAATGGAAATTCTCCGGGAAGATAATCCGGAGATATATAATGAGTTTCTCTCCGCCAGGTTAATTAAGGATTCGGTCGGGGGGTATAAAACGGATAATGAGGGAATCTTTAGCCGGATTAACCGGCGCCTCCGGCGCGGTAAAAAGTTATGGTTATAGAGACATATCGAGGGAAGCGTCTCGATAATAATGGTTGTCCCGGAGGTGGACGAATAATGTCACCCCTCATGGTTTAGATTAGCCTCCGGAGCGATATTATTTGAAAACCGTGCGAAGCATTTTGAAAATCGTGCGAAAAGGGAAAAAGTTGTGAATTTAGGCTGAATTTGTTGTTTTTCTTCAAAAGAGATTGAAAAAGGTAAAAACTTTACCAAACGCGGGGAGCCGGAAAAACCGGCTTACCCGGTATTTCAAACAACAAAATAAAAGGAGTCAATATGACACCCCATCAGGAGAACAAGTTAGTAATGTACGGAGCCGTAATAGCTTTTGAGAAGCGGTTTACGGAAATAATCGGCGCGATACCGGCGCTGGCGGCGGCATTTGTAAAGTTTGCCGAAGCCGTGGGACTGATAAAGTCCAAGAGCAAAAAAAAGGAGGAGGTAGTAGCAGGGAAGATAGAAGCGAGGGGGAAAGCGAAGATAGCGCTTGTAACTTCGTTAGTTCCGGCAACCGGGGCGTTACATTCATACGCAAGGAAAAATAAACTTGAAGAGATGAAAAAGCTTACGTATAAGGTAACGCGTGCGTCGTTAAATAAACTTAACCAGACGGAGTTTGAGCAGAAGGTTGATATCCTTTACAATCTGCTTGAGACGAACAAAGACAGCCTTGGCGATTACGGAACACCGGCGGCAAAGGTTGACGCGGTTAAGGTGAACATCGACGCCTACAACGGTGCGAAAGAAGCGCATAAGGGGAGCGGCAATGAAAAGTCGAGCGCGAACATAGCGATGGATGAAGCCTTTGCAACTGCGGACGATATTTTGAAAGGGGATATTGACCGGATGATGGAAATTCCCCGCGAGGCTAACCCGGAGATGTATAATGAGTATATCTCGGCAAGGGTAATAAAGGATATGAGCGGAGGACATAGACCGGACGAGGGAGAGAATCCCCCGCCGGATGAGCCGACACCGCCGGTACAATAAATAGTTAATTTCTAAAACCTCCGACGTTTTGGAAACGCCGGAGGTTTTGATTTGTAGTTAAAATTTCATTGGTTTGAAAATAACTTTGTGTTAGATATTTTATAAGCAAAGATTAAAATGATTCTAACCAGTAGAAAGAATTTTATAAAAGAAGGAAGAGTCGCGTTATGGAAAAGCCGTTAAGCCAACAGCAACATGTAAATGAATTGACAATAGGTGAGTTGAAAACTTTAATTTCCGAAACTGTAAAAGAAACAATGGAAGAAGTTATTGAGAATATGGAAGCGCTCGCAAGTAAAAACTTTATCAATTCCGTACATGAAGCGAGAGAAGAATATAAAACCGGAAAGACAACCAAATTAGAAGACTTATTCAATGTTTGAAATTGTTGTTACCGGAAAAGCTGAAAAAGATTTCAAGAAACTTGGTCCTAACACCGGTTTGCATATTGCCAAGAAATTAAAAGAGTATTCAACAAATCCGTTTTTGCACGCTAAGAAACTAACTGATGCAATGTTGGGAGCGTATAGATTTAGGATTGGCAATTACCGGGTAATTGCTGATATAGAAGAAAATAAAATTATTGTTCTTAGAGTAGGGCATAGAAAAGATATTTATAAATAACAGAGAGATTTTTAGCGGATACTAAGTTTTTATAAGCAATATAAAAAACCTCCGGCGTTTTGGAAACGCCGAAGGTTTGGGTTAGCTTTTACTTGTTAGTTCTAGTTAATGGATTAAATAGAATAACAACATGAGCAAACAGACTTAAAAAAAATATTAAATGGAATCGAAAAAATTATATAAAATATTGGAATTGGTTGAGAAGAGTTTTATTTTTGCACTAACAGTACGCGCCACACTTCCCGTCAGATCAGTGTCCAAGGGCGCGTCTTTTGCTTTAAAGTAATTTGAACTTTTAATCCAATATGATAGCAAGAGGTTATAAAAATGGGTAAACAAAAAAAGATTTATACGCACAGAGAATTTATGGAAATGGCAGTCTCTGAAATGAAAAATTCCATTTCAGAACATAGTGAAAAACCTGATCCTAAAGTTGGTGCTATTCTGGTTTCGCCCGATGGAAGAGAATTCATTGAAAAAGCACACCGTGGCGAAATACGTTCCGGTGATCACGCTGAATTTATTTTGTTGGATAAAAAGCATAGGACCAAACCTTTAACCAATTATATCCTCTACACTACTCTTGAACCTTGTGTTGAAAGAAATCCCCCCAAAAGTGCTTGTGTAAATAGGACAGTGAATGCACGAATTAAGAAGGTCTATATTGGAATACAAGACCCCCATCCTTCGGTAAGAGGTGAAGGAATAAAAATATTAAAGAAGAATGGTATTGAGGTAGAATTTTTTGATGCTAACCTTGCTGAAGAAATAAGAAAAGCAAACACTGACTTTATTAAATATGCTGAAGAAGAAGCTAAGAAAGTCCTGGATGGTGAAATTCAAGAAAGTATTGATCCACTAGATAACGCATTGGAAAACATAAGTTTAGACGATTTTTTACCTGAGGCACAAGAAGAACTAATCGAACGTGCAAAACTAAAATTCAAATTGGTTCAAAAGATTTTAATAAATACTTACTCCAGCTTCATCTTGTAAAAACTAATTTAAAAACTAACATTACCAAACCAACGGGACTTGGCTTATTATTGCTCGGCAAGAATCCACAGTTTACATTTACCCAAGCAAGAGTTCAATTCTTTATTCATCAACCCGGCTCGGATGATATAACGGAAAATTTTAATGGGCCGGTGTTGTTACAGCCTGGAAAAATTCAAAAGTATCTTAATATTATTTATCCAAAATATATTTCTCGTAGAACCATGCAAAGAGAGGAGTATTATGATGTCCCGATTGAAGCAATCCGCGAAACTATCAACAATGCAATAGCTCATCGCGATTATTCTATTACTGGTGCAACAATTAAGATTTATATTTACGATGACAAGGTTGAAGTTTTTAGTCCCGGTGTACCGATACACTCTCTGGAAAAATTCAAGAATTTTAATGTTCCCCCGGAAAGCCGAAATCCTAAAATCGCTTATCTTTTTAACGAGATTGATGTAGTAGAGGAACTGGGTTTAGGAATGAAAGAATTGAAAAAAATTGCGGATGAAAAATTTCTCCCTAGACCTTCCTTTAGAATGGATGGGCAGTATTTTATTACTACTCTCTATACTAAACCCGGTGCATATAGTGCCGGTGTTAAAGACAAATTGAAAGAGTTAAATGCTGAAGAAAAAAGAGGATTTAATATAATTACCCAGCGAGGAAGTATTACTTCACCTGAATATCAGGAATTGCTCAATATTGCTGAAAGAACTGCCCGATATCATTTGAAGAAAATGGTTGACATTGGTTTATTGATGGCTGAAGGGGCCGGAAAATCTACTATTTATAAGCTAAAGGAATAGTTCCGGCAAACATACCGGCATGATTGCCGGAATAATTGCCGACATCATTCTTATAGCAGTTATAAAAATAGAATCCGGCAAACATAATGGCAAATTTGCCGGAATAGTTGCCGGTTTAATGTTGTTTGGGAAAATAATTGGGAATTTTTAAGACCCCAATTTGGCGCTTCAAAAAATGAATCTTAAAGGTCGCAAATTGTGACCTTAAAGAAGAGAAGAGGAAAACAACTAAAATATTTACCTTACGCCTTCACCGGGCAAGGTTAAGCAGTTATGATTATAGAGGCTTGCCGTGGCAAGTCTCTATAATTTCTTTATCTTTGAATATTAATTTTTACAACGGAGTGTTATGACAGAATTAATTTGGGACGGAAAGTATAAAGACGGGAAAAAAGTTACCCCTATTCGCATTGCTCTTCCTTTTCAAACCATTGAGACGGTAAACGAAAGTGTACAACAGCGACAACAGACTTTAGATTTTTTAGTATCTGAACCAATGACACAATACGGTAAAGAATGGCGTAACAGGCTTATCTGGGGAGATAAAAAATACGTGCTGCCAAGTTTACTGCCGGAGTTTGCAGGCAAAGTGAATCTAATATACATTGACCCCCCTTTTAATGTCGGCTCTGACTTTTCTTTTACCGCAACTATTGCAGACAACCCCGAAACCGAAGAAGATGAAACAACACAATTTGTTAAGCAACCAAATATCATTGAACAGAAAGCATATCGTGACACCTGGGGGAAAGGACTTGACAGTTATATGCAATGGTTTTATGAAACCGTTTTACTTTTAAAAGAATTGCTTACTGAAGATGGAAGTATTTATGTTCATCTTGATTGGCATATAGGTCATTATGCTAAAGCTGTTTTGGATGAAGTTTTTGGATATGAAAATTTTAGAAATGAAATCGTTTGGGCATATACTGGTCCGGGTTCACCGGGAATGAAACAGTATAATAGAAAACACGATACAATTTTTTGGTATTCGAAAGGAGAAAAGTGGAAGTTTAATGACAAAGTAATTAGAATACCACACAATGAGAAAACAAAAGATAATTTCAAAAAAGGGTTAGTCGGTTCAGGTTTTATTTCTGATACATATGATTTGGATGAAAAAGGGAAAATACCAGAAAGTTGGTGGGAAATAGGAATTGCTGCAAGGTATCCAATTGATGGAGTAAAACGAACTGGGTATGCAACTGAAAAACCTTGGCCGCTATTAGAAAGAATTATTAAAGGAAGCAGCGATGAAAACGATTTGGTATTGGATTGTTTCTGTGGAAGCGGAATTTCTGCAGCAGTAGCAGAAAAAAATAACCGCAGATGGATTACGTGCGACTTGGGAAGATTTGCCATACATACAGCGCGAAAAAGATTTTTGGGGATAGAAAATGTAAAACCGTTCATAGTTCAAAATCTCGGTAAGTACGAAAGACAGCAATGGATGAATGCCGAGTTTGATAACACCGAAGACCGGTTGAAACAAGAACGCACCTATAAGCATTTCATCATCGAACTCTACCACGCAAAACCTTTGGAGGGTTATACCTGGCTGCACGGAGCAAAAGCCGGTAAGATGATCCACGTTGGAAGCGTAGAAGCCCCGGTAACAGTTGAGGACATAAAGGCAACAATAAAAGAGTTTTGGCAATTAGTGGGAAAACGTCTGAACCATGATTCACTTGATTCTAAGATTTCCTTGAGTGAAGAAAAAGACAAAACAAAGATTTCCTTGAGTGAAGAAAAAGACAAAACAAAAAAAAGAGATAATCAAGTTATAAAGGAAATTAGAGTACAAACAAACGGCATAGATTTTTTAGGTTGGGACTTTGCGTTTGATGTAAACGAAACAGCAAAACAATTTGCGGCGGAGAACAAAGTAAATGTTTCATTCAAAAAAATTCCCCGTGAAGTTTTAGAGAAGAAAGCAGTAGAGCAAGGCGATATAAAATTTTATGAATTGGCTTCACTTAAGATAAAAGTTAAAAGAGAAAAGTTGAAAGTAAAAGTCGAGTTGGAAAATTTTATTATACCACCCGATGATGTTCCGCAGGAAGTGCAAGGAAAAATTACCCATTGGAGCCAATGGATAGATTATTGGGCTGTTGATTGGAATTACAAAGATGATACTTTTCATAACGTGTGGCAGAGTTACCGAACAAAACAAAATCCTAAAATTGAATTAACCGTAAACAACATTTATGAAATAGGGGGGAAATACACAGTGTTAGTTAAAGTGATTGATATTTTAGGGAATGACACAACGAAAGCAATTCAAATAAACGTCTGAACCATGATTGACCATGATTGACCATGATTAGCATGAATAGAATAAAATGATTCTTTATGAAGATATAACAAGGAAAATTATAGCGGCTGCAATGAAAGTGCATTCTACATTAGGGAATGGATTTCAGGAAGTTATTTATCAAAGAGCATTGGAGATAGAATTGCCGTTTGAGAATTTAACCTTTAAGAGAGAAATGGAAATGCCGATTTATTATAGGAATGAAAAAATTGGGACACGGAGAGTTGATTTTTTTGTAGAAGACAAAATAATGGTGGAATTGAAAGCACTAATAAAATTGGAAGATGTGCATTTAGCTCAAGCAATGAATTATTTGGAAGCTTATAAAATGGAAATTGGATTACTAATAAACTTTGGAGCAAAAAGTCTAGAGTTTAAAAGAGTTCATAATAATAAACTATTGAAAACAAGTAATCTGCAAATCAAGTAAATCAAGGTTCAGACAAATGGGAAAAAGAAAGACAGACTCCTCTCAGAAAGATATGTTCAATATTCAAGAGCAGTTGAGTACCGCCGCTTGTGTACCGGCAATTCGTGAAGCCGTAAAAGAATGGCGCGCGGATAAATACAAAGGCATCACTGAAACAACGAGAGAATTACTGAATTTTTGGTTTAATACCGACCATGTTCTATACAACGGAATGAATTTCCATTATCACTTAGCGCAGCGCGAAGCAATCGAGACTTTGATTTTTATTTTTGAAGTAAAGAAAATTCGAAACAGAAAAGATTTGTTGGAAAGTTTCGCTTTTACGACACAAGATTTACGGTTACCTCCTTACGATGATTTTGCAAGATATTGTGTAAAGATGGCAACAGGTAGCGGAAAAACAAAAGTAATGGCTATGGCGGTTGTCTGGCAGTTTGCAAATGCAGTTAGAGAAGATGATACCCAATTCGCAAAAAACTTTTTAATACTTGCACCAAACGTTATAGTGTACGACCGTTTGAGGAGTGATTTTGAGAGCGGAAAAATATTTCGGATTGATCCATTAATACCAAAACATTTTCAGTGGTGGTGGGAAATGGAATATTATATGCGGGGTGACACGGAAAGGACAAACAGTCAGGGTTCTTTATACCTAACCAACATTCAACAATTTTATGAAAGAGCAAATAAAGGGGACGATGAAGAAAGTGACGCAATGACTGCGATGCTAGGCTCGCGTCCGCCATCAAGTAAATCAGAAATATCTGATTTTGATGAACGCATTGCCAAACGAGACGGTTTATTGATGGTGCTAAATGATGAAGCACATCATACCCATGATGAAGAAAGTGAATGGAATAAATTCATCCGCAAACTTCATACTGCAAAACCACTTTCAGCACAACTTGATTTTTCCGCAACTCCACGTTATAGTAAAGGAAGTTTGTTCGCATGGACGGTATTTGATTATCCTCTAAAGCAGGCAATACTTGACAGAATTGTTAAGAGACCGATAAAAGGTATTTCAAAAATTGATGAGGCAAAGTCAGACATTTCCAGCGTTCGCTACAAAGGATTTTTAACTGCCGGTGTTGAAAGATGGAGGGAATACACGGATCAACTAGCGCCGCTAAAGAAAAGACCAATACTCTTTGTGATGATGAATAATACTGATGAAGCAGATGACATTGGCGATTGGTTGCGAACAAAATATCCAAAAGAATTTGGCGGAGATAAAACACTTGTAATCCATACAGACAAATCCGGTGAAGTATCAAAAAAAGATTTGGATTCTGCAAGAAAAACAGCAAGAGATGTGGATGATGATAAAAGTCCGGTGAATGCGATCATTTCCGTTTTAATGCTGCGGGAAGGTTGGGATGTGCAGAATGTAACGGTGGTAGTTGGTTTACGTCCCTACACAGCGAAAGCAAATATTCTTCCCGAACAAACGATCGGGAGAGGTTTGCGGCTAATGTTTCGTAATCTTGCAGGGGATTATACAGAACGAGTTGATATAATCGGCAACAAAGCATTTATGGAATTTGTTGAAGACTTAGAAAAGTTAGAAGATTTGAAGTTTGATACTTTCCAGGTAGGGAAAGATAAATTAAAAATACTCACTGTTCAGCCGATGGAAGATAAGAAGAAATATGACATAGGAATCCCAGATATCTCACCAATACTTACCAGAAAAAAATCCTTAGCAGAGGAAATTGGAGGGATTGATGTGATGAAGTTTAATATTAACACGCTTCCATTAATTGGAAAAGAGGTTGGCGAGACAAAGACTTTTATTTACGAAGGGAGGGATATTCTTACAGATGAAAAATTATTGGAAAGGGAATATTCAATTCCACCAGCACAGACGGCACAAGAAGTTATTGGTTACTATGCAAGACGTATAACGCAAAACATAAAACTTCCTTCACAGTTTGCCGTCTTAGCTCCAAAGCTAACAGAGTTTTTTGAACACAAAGCATTTGGGCAAACAGTTGACTTGAGCGACAAGAATGTAATTCTTGCAATTAGTAGTAACGTAGCGAGTTATGTTGTAATAAAAGAGTTTGAAAAAGTTTTACGAGAAATTGTAATTGAGCAGAAGGAGCCACAGTTGCTTTCAGCGAATCGTTTGCTTGCAACTACTCCGCCCTTTCCAACTTCAAAGAAAATCTTAGCAGCTAAAAAGACAATATTCAATTACACACCATGTGACAATGACTTTGAATATGACTTTGCAAAATTCCTTGAGAAGGCAAACGACATAGAAGCATTTGCAAAACTTCCCGAGCAATTTGGTTTCTGTATTCAATACACCGATACACTTGCAAACATTAGGAACTATTATCCAGACTTCATTGCCATTGCAGATGACGAAACAAATTGGATAGTTGAAACGAAGGGGAGAGAAGATATTGAAGTGCGGTTGAAAGACAACGCAGCAATTAACTGGTGTAGAACAGCAACTGAATTGACGCAAGAAAATTGGAAGTATATCAAAGTACCGCAAAAAGAATTTGAGCAACTGCATCCGGATAGTTTTGAAGAGTTGTTAGTTGTTTTGAATCCACCGGCATTGTTTGATGACTAAAAAACGTATTAGAATGTGTTATGGATTTAATTAAGTATTGGAAAAGAGAAATGGAAATTATAAACAATAACGCATACTCGAAAAATGATGAAATAGATTAGTTCCGATGTTTGTAAATGATGAAGAGAGAAAAAAATAATGCCAAACTATAATTTTATTGATTTATCACCTGTTGATTTCGAAGAATTATCAAGAGATCTGTTACAAAAACATTATGGAGTGTTTCTAGAGAGTTTTAAGGAAGGGCCAGATCAAGGTATTGATTTAAGGTATTCTAATGACAATGAGAACACCTTAATAGTGCAGTGCAAACGTTATTCTTCTATTGCTAACCTGAAAAAAAATCTTAAAAATGAAGTTAAAAAAGTTAGAAAACTTTCGCCCAAAAGGTATGTTATCGTAACATCGGTAAATCTCACAACTAAAAAAAAAAACGATATCAAAACTATCTTCAAAGATGTCAGGTTATTTCTTAAGGATATTTTTGGGCAAAAAGATATTAACAATTTGCTAGGCAAATATCCAGATGTTGAGAAAAACCATTATAAATTGTGGCTTAACAGTACAAACGTGTTAGAAAAGATTATACATACTAGCATTTATAACCGATCTGACTTTGAAAGGGAGGAAATTGAAAGAGAAATAAAGATATTTGTAACAAATGATAGTAATAAAGAAGCTTCTGAAATACTTAATCAAAATAATTATGTTATCATTTCTGGAATCCCGGGAATAGGGAAAACCACTTTAGCCAGAATGTTGTTATACACGTTTTTATTGGATGATTGGGAATTAATCCCTTTATCTGCCGATATTAAAGAAGCTGAAGATGTTTATCAGAAAGGAAAAGCTCAAGTATTTTATTATGACGATTTTTTAGGGACTAATTTTCTCGCAGCATTAATACCCAAAAATGAAGATAAGAGAATAATAAAATTTATTGAAAGGATTAAAAAATCAAGTGATAAAAAACTTATTCTTACTACTAGAGAGTATATACTTAATCAGGCAATCCATAATTATGAAGCTTTACAAGATAAATCCGTGGAAGTTGGGAAGTGTACAATAGACCTCAAGAAGTATAATAAACTTATTAAAGGAAAAATATTATACAATCATTTGTTCTATTCAGGTTTGGACTATTTTTTCTTTCAAGATTTATTAAACGAAAATAGATTTCTAAGAATAATAAATCATCAAAACTATAATCCAAGAATTATTCAATATTTAACAGATAAGAAATTCTTGGGCGATTTAAGCAGCAATAGCTATTACAACTTTTTTATGGAAAACTTAGCTAATCCTCAACATATTTGGAATTATGCTTTTACTTCACATATATCATCCATTTCACGATACTTATTGATTGTTTTTCTAAGCCTTGGGGAACCCATATTTAAAGAAGATTTATATGTAGCCTTATCTTCTTTTTTTGAAAAAAATGAGAAACAATACGGAATTAAGCTCAATGAAATTGAATATGATAGAGCGTTGAAGGAATGTGAGAGAACTTTTATAATCATTGATAAAACCTACAATAATAAAATTCTCATAAAATTTCAAAATCCGTCGATAGAGGACTTCTTGTTAAATTACCTCAACAATTATCATGAACTTGTTAAACACCTAATAAACGCTTCAATATTCTTCAATCAATTCTTCGAAATATATTCAACAAGAAAATATCGTCAAACAGTTAATTTAGATGAAACATTACAAAGATTACTTTTTGTTAAAATAAAAAAGGTCTTTTATTCTATCCCGGTATCAACACTAATCCAAAGGTTTGATATAAAGGATTATAAATATTATTGGACTAGAGACAAGTATGAAAAAATTGAAAGATTAAAAATATTATCAAGATTTTATGATTTAAGTGTCTCAAAAAATGTTTTGGATTTTTTGTATGATGAATTCAATCAAATCGAATTAGAAAAAGAAATATTTAGTAGTGATGAATTAAATAGTTATCTCACGTTGGTTGATATGATAAATGAACAAATAAAAATTGATGGGGAAAACATTATCGACAAAATTTTTACAAAAGAGAAGATTGAGAATTTTGAAGATATTAAGGAAGCTATAAGATTAAAAGATATTTTTCCAGATAAATATACTGCGATTGCACAGAGTTTAGACAACAAAATTGCGGTAACAATTAAAAATGCTATATCAAATGAATATTCATATTTAGAAAATTATTTAACTAAAGATAAAATTGAAGAATTCATTGATGAACTCTCTATTTTAGAAAACGATTTCAACTTAGAATTAGCAAATTATCGTGAAAAAGCAGTTGGTTTAATGTCAGAATTAGAAGAAGAGAAGGAGGAAGAAAAGAAAGAAACCAAAAGTATTCCAACCCTTCAGGAAAAAATAATAGCTGATGATGAAGTTTTAATAAATATTTTTCAGACACTGAAAACTGGGGAATAGTGCGATGACGCATTTATTTCATATGATATTTATAAATATGTTAATAAACAATAAGATGATTTATGATAATAAAAAAAATCACAATTGAAAATTACCGGGGTATAAAAGCGAAACAAGAAATAGTATTGTCTTCTTTTACATCATTAGTTGGTAAGAATGATTCAGGAAAATCTATCGTGTTAAACGCGATAGCAACATTTTTAGACCCTAAAAACTACCCAACGGTTGAATCAGATTTTAATGATCCCCTAAAACCAATCCACCTAGAGTGTCATTTTGTTGATACTAATATTAAAGTATTGTTGGAAGAAAAAATCAAGAGCAAAATAAAGAAAAATGACGGTTTAGATGAATTCATGAATGATATACTTTTTGGTGATACATTAATATTTCAAAAAGTTATTACTTCTGTTGGTAAAAATATTCAAACAGAGAATATTTTAATGAAAGATTATGACCATGAAGATTTATCTTCCCTTTATTCAAAAAGTGATGAAGATCTTGGTGATATTTTAGAAAAGTATAAAATAGAAATCCCTGTAAAAGGAAAAGGGAGAAATTCTAAACTTGAGAAAATTAAATTCATAAAAGAATATTGCATTATAAATAGTATTCCTAAGATTATAAGACCAATCCCTGATGAATACAAAATATCGTTATTGTTACCAAGTGTCGAATTGTTTATCTCAGATTATGGTTTAAAAGCGGATACAAGTTTTAAAACAAATTCTGTTTCCGAAATTCAAAATTACTTCAAACGTGAAACCGAAGATGACACAAAAAAGTTGAAAATTGTTGAAAAAGAAATTCTGTACGAGATGAATGTTGAAGCTGATGCTATAAAAGAATACATGCTTGATTATACATCTTCTATTGAGAAAGTTGAAATAATACCAACGATTGTTTGGAAAGATGCAATTAAAAGTGTTGATGTAAGTTTTCAATTTAGCGGTGACTTGAAACCCATACCAATGAGTCATAAAGGAAGCGGATACAGAAGGTTATTTATGGTGGCAAGATTTCGATATTTGGCTGAAAAAAACAAAGGGAATAATATTATCTACTTAATAGAAGAACCGGAGACGTATCTACATCCGTCAGCTCAAGAAGATTTATTAAGTGCCTTTAAGAATTTATCGGAAGACAATCAGATAATTATAACCACTCATTCTCCGGTTTTTACTGGTTCAACAGAATATGATGCAGTGATATTGTGTAAAAAAGAGGGTCAGTCATTTTATGAATGTGCAGATGAAAATAATAAACAGAAGTTTATAATGAAAATTGTTGAGGAGTTAGGTATTAAACCGTCGTTTAATTTAAGGGACAAACACGAAAGGATTGTTTTTGTTGAAGGTAAAAATGATGTTTTGTTTTATGATGTTATTTGTAGAAAAATATTTGGTAAAAATCTTTTAAAGAATGAAAATATACTTGTTCTACCATTCGGGGGTGGTGAGGATATTGAGAGTTTTATCAATATAGATTATTTTGATGCATCTGGAAGAGATTTATTTCTTATTGTAGATAGTGATAAACATTCAAATAAACAGAATAAACAACAAGGAAGAATTGCAGAGTTTAATAAGAAAGATAAGGGTAAAGGATATATTCTTAAGAAAAGTTGTATCGAAAATTACTATCATCCAAGGGCTTTTGAGAGAGTATATGATTTACCAGTTAATACTTTTGATTTCATAGATGATGAAGCGGATGCAAGAAAAATCTTAAAATCAATTGTTGAAGAAAAAGGATTAATTAACATAAAAGAAAAAAATAATATTAATGTTTTTGAGGAAACAACAACAGACGAATGGAAAGAAGTATTAGAACAAGAGTTAATCGATTTTATTAATGAAATAATAAGATGACGTCAATAATTTATGTCAGGTTAGACTATTTCTCATTGGTAATAATTAAAAATATTTTTTTGGTTGGATAGGAGAATTATGATACCCCTTCGGGCTTAAAGGGAAAACAAATATGAGAAATCCCGAAGGGATGAAATGATTATAGAATAAATGCAACATAATAAAATTAAACCTCGAAGTGGTTATAGTAGTATCTCCCACAATTCTTTTCTTCCCAATAATTTACGATCATGGGGTATTACTCAAATGAGTACGACTCATTTCAGAATTTCTATGTTTGAATACTCAAAATCATTTTATGATGATTATCCTTATAGGTCATAAGGTTTAAGCTTCTTCAACTGGAGACGAATAATTGCCGCCATATTGCAAAAGAATTATTTTCCTTAACTCTTTGTATATTTCACCTGAAAATAACTGTGAATATGAGTCAGGTTGAAAATGAAAAAATTATTATATAGCTTTTGTATACTCTTTGTAACGCTCTCAACGTTTACAAGCGCGCAAAAAGTATTTCATGCAAAAATTGAAGGGGAGATCGATCTGGGATTAGCTCCCTTTGTAAGAAGAGTAATTTCCGAAGCGGAAGCGCAAAACGCACAAGCCGTGGTTTTTGAAATTAACACATTCGGCGGTAGAGTTGATGCAGCAACACAAATTAAAGATGCCATCCTTGAAAGTAAAGTTTTAACAATTGCTTTTGTAAAAAACCGTGCGATATCGGCAGGAGCGTTAATCACCCTTTCGTGTAAAAAAATTGCAATGGCTCCCGGTAGTTCTATCGGCGCTACTACGGTAGTGGATCAATCCGGACAGAAACAATCCGAGAAATATCAATCCTACATGCGTTCCGAAATGCGCTCTACCGCAGAAAAAAACGGAAGAAGGACGGACATTGCCGAAGCGATGGTTGACGAACGAGTTATTATCCCCGGTGTTGACGATAGTACAACACTGGTAACCTTAACTTCTGCCGAAGCGCTAAAGTATCACATCTCCGATACCACCGCTGCAAGTCTTTCAGAAGTGTTGGCTGCATTTGATATACACAACGCAGTTATAGTAGAAGCAAGATCAAATTGGGCGGAGGAATTTGTCAGTTTTCTTAATAATCCTGTTGTCTCTTCCTTGCTTATCATGATCGGGTTGGTTGGACTTTACACCGAAATCAAAACGCCCGGTTGGGGTTTCGCGGGAACCATTTCTCTAATCGCATTGGCGCTCTTCTTCGGTTCTTCTTTCATTTTACAGATCGCTTCAATATTTCAAATATTATTATTTGTGATCGGAATAATCTTACTCATTCTGGAAATATTTGTGATCCCCGGTTTTGGCATTACCGGCATTGCGGGAATTATATTAGTGATCGGTTCGATCTTCTTCTCGCTGTTTAATGCGGAATTTTATTTTGATTCGAATATTCTATTTACCGCAATTATCCAACTCGGTACAGCCGTTTTCTCTTCAGTCGTTATCATGTTTTTGTTGGTGAAATATCTTCCCAAGTCAACCACTTTTCATAGATTAGTTCTTTCGGACGAGAATGCATCTCAAAATGGTTTTAGCGCACATCCTTCTTATGAAATTCTTTTAAATGAAACGGGAGAAGCTTTTACAACACTTCGCCCTGCCGGAACAGCCATAATTAACGGGCAGCGTTATGATGTAGTTACCGCGGGAGATTTTATTGAAAGAGGCTCGCAGATAAAAGTTATTAAAGTTGAAGGAATGAGGATTGTCGTTCAAAAAATTTAGGGGAAAAGTTAAGTGGTAGTTTGTAATTTCAAAATTGGAATGGTATTTATTATCTATTATAATATTCAAGCAGTAATACTCAAGGAGCACTTTCATGAAATTAATTTTCAGCGTTTTTCTATTTACAATACTATGCGCGTTCACTATGCAATCGGATAAAAATAAAGTGGACAATCCGTTTTTCCACGAATGGAAAACTCCCTTCGGGACACCCCCTTTCAACGAGATAAAAGATGAACATTTCATGCCCGCTTATGAAGAAGGGATGAAGCAACAAGTAGCCGAAGTTGAACAAATCATCAACAACAAAGAAAAAGCGACATTCAAAAATACTATTGAAGCATTTGAAAAGAGCGGAAAACTTTTCACCAAAGTTAATAACGTCTTTAACGGGTTGAACGGCGCAAACACTAATCCTAAGCTTCAAGAAATTGCACAAATAACCGCCCCCCTGATCTCAAAACATTTCGATGAGATTTATCTGAATGAAAAATTCTTTGATCGCGTGAAAAGTATTTATCAGGAAAAGGATAAACTTAATCTTACAACCGAACAAAAAGTAGTTCTTGAACATTATTATAAAGATTTTGTTCGAGGCGGTGCTAACCTTAATAAAGCGGATAAAGAAAAGTTTAAAAAGATAAATGAAGAACTCTCGCTCCTCGGCGTAAAGTTTGGTGAAAACATATTGAAAGAATCCAATGCTATCGGTTTGGTGATAGATAAGAAAGAAGACCTCGCCGGATTGCCCGAAGGTGTTATCCAAGGTGCTGCAGAAACCGCAAAAGCAAAAGGTCTTGACGGCAAGTGGGCATTTACACTGCAGCGACCAAGCTTTACTCCATTCCTTCAATATTCTCCCAAAAGAGAGCTTAGAGAAAAATTATTTAAAGCATACATCACCCGCGGAAATAATAATAACGAGTTGGATACGAAAAAGATTCTAACAAAAATGGCTTCTTTGCGTGTTGAAAAAGCTGCTTTATTAGGATATAAAACCTACGCTGATTTCAGATTAGAAATTAATATGGCGAAGAATCCGGAAAATGTTTACAAATTTCTGAATGATTTATGGAAACCTTCTTTGCACAAAGCCGGTGAAGAAGTAGCCGATATGCAAAAGATGATCGATGCGGAAGGGGGAAATTTTAAACTTCAGCCGTGGGATTGGTGGTACTATTCGGAAAAAGTGAGAAATGAAAAGTATGCGCTCGATGGAGAAATGCTGCGTCCTTATTTCAAACTTGAAAATGTAATTGCCGGGGCGTTTGGTGTTGCAACAAAACTGTATGGGTTTCAATTCGTCGAGCTAAAAAATATTCCCGTTTATCATCCTGATGTAAAAGTTTTTGAGGTGAAAGAAGCTAACGGCAAGCACGTTGGGATTTTATACACTGACTATTTCCCGCGAGATAGTAAACGCAGCGGCGCGTGGATGAGTGAGTTTACAAGTCAATCCAATATCGATGGGAAATTTATTTCCCCAATAATTTATAACGTTGGTAATTTTACAAAACCTACGGCAGATAAACCTGCGCTCTTAAGCTTTGATGATGTTAACACCTTGTTTCATGAGTTCGGTCATGCGTTGCACTATTTGATTGCCACTTCGGTTTATCCTTCGGGTAAAAGAGTTCCGGTGGATTTTGTTGAATTGCCTTCACAGGTTATGGAAAACTGGGCATCCGATCCGGTAGTTTTAAAAATGTATGCAAAGCATTATCTGACCGGAGAACCGATGCCGGATGCATTGATCAATAAAATTGTTACCGCCGGGCATTTCAATCAAGGATTTGAAACAACTGAGTACTTAGCGGCATCATTGCTTGACATGGATTGGCATACCATTTCCGATACCATCGAAAGAGACCCGATCAAATTTGAAAAAGCATCTCTTTCTAAACACGGATTGATCCCCGAAATTGAATCGCGTTATCAGAGTACAAATTTCCAGCACATTTTTGCTGATGACGGCTATGCGGCTGGATATTACGGATATGTTTGGGCTGCGGTTTTAGATGCCGATGCGTTCGCTGCTTTCAAAGAAAAGAATGATGTGTTTGATAAAACAACTGCCAAAGCATTCAGACATCTTTTGGAAAAAGCAGGGAGTGATGATCCGATGGTTCTTTACAAACAGTTTAGAGGAAGAGAACCCAAGACCGATGCATTATTAAAGAAACGCGGTTTACAATAATCACGCACAAAAGTTGAACACAAAAAAGCCTAAGCAAAATTATTGCTTAGGCTTTTTTATAATACAATGAGCATTATTATTGTTTGGTTCAAACAATACCTATAAAAGTTCCAGAATGTTTGTTGTCTTTGTGTACTGTCTTTGGGTAACTTTCTGCATGCCGCCCGTTCTTGAAGGAGCGTTCATGCTCATCTCTATCGTTAAATACAAATTAGTTTTTGATCTTTCAACCAATCCTTTTGACAAGTTAAAATAAATTTTTCCTTCACCCGTATACGATGGTGATTTTACCGTTACTTTTGCTTGTTTAGCTCTTTCCGAAATTTTGTATTGAGAAGCCAACCCGGCATCAATAACTGCAAGATTGTCGTCTTTATATTTTTCAAAACTTGTGATCTTGAACTTCAACGTATTTGTCATTTCAAAGAAAGGAAGTTGAGCAGGCGGATTCGTTAACGACCAGACTGAATCTTTCTTTACTTGTTGATCGGGTAACTTTCTAAAAACTTGCGTAAGCAGCGGACGTAAAGCTCCTTCAGAAATTTGTTGCTGAAGCATTTTCTTTTCTTCTAACGAAACAGAATCTTTTAATCCTTTTAATTCCAATATTTTATTTGCGATCCTATCGGTTCTAAAAAATTCAAGGATGTCACCTTTTGGAGAAATTCTTGCCGTGAATGGATTATTAATGATGGCTTCATAGTCGGAGTAATTTTTTTTATCCTCTGCCGACAGTTTACTTCCTGATTGATATGTGAAAGTTTTTCCATTTCCGGAGGCATCAAGTTTAACGGAGGTGAAAGTAAACTCAATTTCCATCACTCCGTCTTTATCAACATCTTTTACCGAGAGCTTTAATAAATACGTAAGCGTTTGTTTAATTATTTGAGCGATGGAAGTATCCGCCTTAATTGATTGATTATCATCGGTTATGCTGGTTAAACGGTATTGATAATCGTTTCCTTTTTTAAGGGAATATTTCAGATCAACGGAAGAAAAAGAACCGTCGGTAATCGGAACAGTCTTAATATCTGATGAGTCAAAGGCGGTAGATAAAGTCTTTCCTTCTTTTTTCGGGTCTTCATTTTTATTACAGCCGATAAAAAGCGGAAGAAGGAGCAGCGTGAGAACAAATAGTTTTTTCATTAGAATCCTTTAATAAAGTAAGTATTTTTTTCTTGTTTCTTTGAACTTGGCAAGCTCCTTTTGATAGGACTTATAAATTTTAGTTGGAGCAACATTCTGTAGAATCTGTTTTCTTATCTTTGTATCTCCTGAAAGAAGATCAATCGATTTTTCTTTAAACGAAAATTCTTTTGGATATAGTTTATGTAAAACCGAAAGTAACGCAATCCCGAATTTTACAGATTCAACTTTTCTTTTATCAGTTACTTTTATTGCAATACCGCTGCAAAGTTTTCCTTCATACTTAGGATTGACGGCTACATTAGGAATATCTTGCGGGGTAAAAGAAGTTTCTTTAAAAGAAAGTCCCTTAAATTTATAAACTTGTAATGCTTTAACCAATTTCTTTCCATTTATAAACGGAGCCCCAATTGTTAGAAAGGGTAGTTCTGTTCCTCTTCCTTCGGAAATGTTTGTTCCTTCAATCAAACAAGTTCCCGGGTAGAGGAGGGCAGTGTTTAAGTCAGTAATGTTTGGAGATGGTTTTATCCAGGGGAGATTTAAATCATCATAAAAATAAGTTCGCTTCCAATTTTTTATCTTCAAGACAGTCAGATCTGCGTGGAGATTATTTCCCAGAAGATGCTCTTCATTAAAATAATTTGCGAGTTCACCGAATGTCATTCCGTGCGCGATTGGAATAGGAGCAATTCCGACAAACGAACTTAATGAATCTTGACGGATAGGTCCGTCAACATAAACTCCACCAATCGGGTTAGGTCTATCCAGCACGAGAATCGGGATATGATTTTCAGCCGCTGCTTGAATAGTATAATAAAGGGTAGAAAGATAGGTGTAAAAACGGGCACCGACATCCTGCATATCAAACAAAAGTAAATTTACATTTTTCAACATTTCTTTTGTAGGTTTTTTATCTTTTCCATACAAAGAATAAATTGGCGCTTGGGTTTTTTCATCAATAAAATTTTCAACCTTTTCTCCCGCTTGCGCTTGACCGCGGAGTCCATGTTCGGGGCCGAATAATGCGGTAATCTTAATTCTGTACTCTGATGAGTAAAGAGCGTCAATGAGATGTTTCCCGTTGCTTAATACCGCAGTGTGGTTTGTAACTATCCCGAGATTTCTTCCTTCAACAAAATCAGGATATTCGGAAAGGATAAGATCGGCACCGGTAACAATATTGACCTTTGTTGATTGTCCAAAATTTGTTTGTAGTAGAAAAAGCGCGACGAGCATTAATTTATAAATCATTTTTAAAATGTCTCCTTGCCAGCGACCATGCCGCTAAAGTTAATCCATCCCAAATAATATTTTTATTGATCATTTCTTCAATTTCTTTTGGAGCTAATTCCAATAATTCAAATTCTTCCGTTACGTCTTTCGGAAGGGGAGAAGAAAATAAATCTTTTGCGAGAAACACTTTAGAGATTTCATCTGCCGCACCCGTAAAAGGGGCAAATTCTCCAATCTCTAAAATTGATGATGCAGAAAATCCGGTTTCTTCCCGAAGTTCTTTTAAAGCATTTTCGTTATAAGAGATTCCTTCTTCCATTCCGCCACACGGAAACTCGATACTTTCACGTTCATTTAAATAACGGTACTGTTTTACCATCAAAATATTTTTTGCGGAAGTTACAGGAATAATCATTGATGAACCGGCCGTGTGAACGTAATGATACACACCGCTTCTCCCGTTTTCTAATTGAAATTCATCGATCCGGTAGCTCCAATGATCATTTTGGAATTTGGTTTGTGAAGAGATTTTTTGCCAGTGGAGCAATGTTAATCTATATAATTGTTTAATAATTCTTGTCTTGAGAAAAAATGGGCAATTTCAATTGCAGCATTTTCATCAGAGTCGGAGCCATGCACGGCATTTTCACTTTTGCTGTCAGCATATAATTTACGGATGGTTCCTTCCTCCGCTTCCGCCGGATCAGTGGCGCCGATAAGTTTTCGATATTCGGCTACGGCGTTTTCTTTTTCCAAAGCCAGTGCAACCACGGGACCGGAAATCATGAATGCAACTAAGTCGTTATAAAACGGACGTTCCCTATGCACTTCATAGAATCCTTGAGCTGATTCCTTTGATAGTTTTGTCATTTTCATCGCTTTAATTTTGAAACCGGCTTCGGTGAATTTTGTTATTATTTGTCCAACTAGATTTTTTTTTACTGCATCAGGTTTTATCATTGCAAAGGTTTTATTCGTCATTTACTTTCCATTACTGGTGAATATAAAATTGCGTCATCCAGGAGTAACATGAATGACGCGTTATCAATTTTAATTTAAGATTGCTGAAAACTATTTTTTTGTCTTCTGAGCCGTAGTTTTTATAGGCTTTTTATCGCCATAAAAATCTTCCAAAGCTTTTTTCATGGTGATGCCAATTTCAGCGGGACTTTCAACAACTTTGATTCCTGCTTTTTTCATAGCAGTCATTTTTTCGGCGGCAGTTCCTTTCCCACCGGAAATGATCGCACCTGCATGTCCCATTCTTCTTCCGGGAGGTGCTGTTCTTCCGGCAATAAATCCTACAACAGGTTTTTTAACATTCTTTTTTATGAACGTAGCGGCGTCCTCTTCAGCGCTTCCACCAATTTCTCCGATCATAACAATTCCTTCGGTTCCCGGATCGTCATTAAACATCTTAATGATGTTTATAAATTGTGAACCGATAATCGGGTCTCCACCAATCCCTACGCAGGTTGATTGTCCGATACCCAAATCGGTTAATTGTTTTACAGCTTCGTACGTAAGTGTTCCGCTGCGCGAAACAACACCTATCTTGCCTTGTTTATGAATAAATCCGGGCATGATACCAACTTTAGCTTGTCCGGGAGAAATTACTCCAGGGCAGTTTGGTCCAATTAACACAACATCTTTATCTTTAATTGCGTTATATGTCATCGTCATATCTTTTGCGGGAATTCCTTCCGTAATACAAATGATGACTTTTATTCCACAAGTAGCAGCTTCTAAAATAGCATCAGCCGCAAAAGCCGGGGGAACAAAAATAACCGAAGTATTTGCTTTAGCAATTTTGACAGCTTCGGCTACGGTATTAAAAATGGGGATGTCGGTATCGTCAAACTTGGTTCCGCCTTTCCCGGGAGTTACTCCGGCAACGACGTGTGTTTTGTATTCGATCATTTGTTTTGCATGAAAAGAGCCTTCGCCGCCGGTAATGCCTTGCACAACCAGCCGCGTTTTTTTATCAACAAGAATACTCATTATTATTTCCTTTGTTAGCTAAGATTATGATTTCCTTTATCTAAAATTACTGAATTTGCACGAAAAAACAGTCACTCTTTTTGAAAATGATTAAGAAAATCAAGTTCAGTTTCTAATCCAACAAAAATTAGTTAATTTTAGTCCGTCCAGTTACAATCATTATAAATATTAGGAGCGCTCAATGAATCTTGCTGTTGTGGGGACCGGTTATGTCGGACTTGTCTCCGGTACTTGTTTTGCTGAAATAGGAAACAATGTTATTTGTGTTGATAACCACGTAGAGAAACTTAAAAAATTAAAAAACGCCGAGGTTACTATTTATGAACCCGGACTTGAAACAATTTTCTATAGAAATATTGCTAAAAACAGATTAGCCTTTACTGATAACTTAAAAGAAGCAGTACTTAATTCTGAAATTATCTTTCTTTGTTTACCCACTCCGCAGGGTGATGACGGTTCAGCTGATTTGCAGTATGTTCTCGGAGTTGCAGAAAGCATCGGGAAGATTTTAAAAGAAAATGATGACAAAGATTTTAAAATTATCGTAAACAAAAGCACAGTTCCCGTTGGGACAGCAAAAAGAGTTTCCGATCAGATTGCTAAAGCCGGCGTGAAAAATTTTGATATTGTTTCAAACCCGGAATTTTTACGCGAAGGTTTTGCAGTGGATGATTTCTTGAAACCGGATAGAATTGTTATAGGCACGTCAAACGAAAATTCTATGCAAAAAATGAAAGAGCTGTATGAACCTTTTGTTCGACAGGGTAATCCTATTCTAACTATGGATACTGCAAGTGCAGAGGTTACTAAATATGCAGCAAATTCTTACTTGGCAATGCGCATTACATTTATGAATGAGCTTGCGAATTTCTGTGAAAAAGTTGGGGCTAACATTGACATGATCCGCCGTGGAATGGGAACGGACAATAGAATCGGGAAAAGATTTTTATTCCCGGGAATCGGATACGGTGGTTCCTGTTTTCCGAAGGATGTAAATGCGTTGATAAAAACTTCAGAGGAAAACGGATCTCCCTTAAAAATATTAGATGTAGTTGATAAAGTAAATAAAGCTCAAAAGCTGGTGCTTGTAAATAAAGTTCTGGCTCATTTTAATAATGATATCAAAGGGAAGCATTTTGCCGCCTGGGGATTAGCGTTCAAACCAAATACGGACGATATGCGCGAAGCTCCTTCGGTCGTTATCATAAATGAATTATTAAAGCATGGAGCAACTGTTTCGGCACATGATCCCGTTGCCGCTTCATCTTCTAAGTTTTACCTCCAGGACAGAATTACCTACGCAGAAAATGAATATGCTGCGTTAGATAATGCCGATGCACTCTTAATTTTTACCGAATGGAATGAATTTAGAAATCCCGATTTTGCAATTCTTTCAACCAAATTGAAAAATAAAGTGATCTTCGACGGAAGAAATATTTTTGAACCGTTAAAGATGAAAGAATTACATTACACCTATTATAGTATCGGTCGGGACGTAGTGAAAGGTTAAAAAAATGAAACGAAGATTATTTGTTGTTTTCATCTTTCTGATTCTTCAATATAATTTTGCAGAAAGCGTTCAACAGTATGGTGCTATTGGTGATCTGAAATTACAGAGCGGAAAAATTCTCCACGAGTGTAAAATTGGCTACCGCACTTTTGGTTCATTAAATCAAGAAAGATCAAACGCAATTCTGTATCCCACATGGTTTGCCGGTGTAAGCAAAGATGTTGTTGGACTTCTTGGTGCGGATAAATTGATAGATACAACAAACTATTTTGTTATCGTTGTTGATGCTTTAGGGAATGGGGTCTCAACCTCGCCAACAAATTATAAAGCTGAAATTCCATTCCCGCAAATAACTATTCGGGATATGGTTGAATCGGAATTCGTACTGGTAAAGAATATTCTCGGTATCAATCACTTGTTTGCGGTAATCGGTGGCTCAATGGGAAGTATGCAAGCTTTTGAATTTGCCGTCGCTTATCCCGACTTTATGGATAAAGTTATTCCTTATGCGGCTTCTCCTAAAATCACCTCAAACGAAAAAATTATTTTTTCGTTGATGAAAGAGATCATCGTTTCCGGGAAAAAATATGGCGAACCGGAAGATGAAATTATTAAAAAGCTTAATATTATGATACAACTTTTGGCGCGAACACCGGCAAACATAAACAAGAACTATCCCGGGGGGAAATTTGCGGATCTTGAAAAAAGGTTTGAAAAAACTTCTCCGATTTTTACATCCGCATGTTATTTGACGCAACTCGATGCGATGTATACGCACGACATTACGCGGGATTATCATTCGTCATTTGAAGAAACAGCAAAGCATATTAAAGCTAAGCTTTTCATTATAGTTTCGGAAACGGATCTTTTGCTTAATCCAAAACCGGCGCTTGAACTAGCTCAGTATGCTAAAGCGAAAACTCTTTTACTAAAAAATGATTGTGGTCATCTGGCGGTCGGATGTGATATGGAATTATGTAGAACAGAAATTCAAAAATTTCTTGCAACTAAATGATAAGGAAGCTCATGAAAAATTTGCTTACAACAATATTTCCTTTTTTTATTTTGTTCGGAATGATTTTTATGAAAGCACAATCGTTAAAACCGGGTTGGATTGAAGAGTCCACACTAAAGTTAGAAGGGCAGTTAATTCAAAAATATGGAGTATCGCAGAAAGATAGAATCGAAAAAGGGATTGCTCAGGTGGCTGAATTTTGGCGCGAAAGCGACGGCAACCGGAATGAATTTGAGAATTTTATAAATGCAAATTATGCAGGTGATGCCGATACTCACAACCAACTATTTGAAAGATTCGAATATCTTTTAGAGCAAACCGATGGACATTTCAATAAATTGAGTTTGGATTATCGCCGTCAGGCGGATCTGGAATTAGGTCCTATTTTACCGGTTGATGAAGTATTTGCCGGGTATGATCCTTCTGCACACATCAATGATGACTTCTTCCAAAATAAAATTGCGTTCGTTGTGTTGCTAAATTTTCCATTGACAACTCTGGAAGAACGGTTATCGAAAAGTGAGTTATGGTCTCGTAAAGATTGGGCTGAAACGCGGTTGGCTCAGCGCTTTGCTAAAAGAATACCTGCAGAAGTGAACTTAGCTATTGGTGATGCTTCTGCAAAATCTTCCGCGTATATTGCAGGGTATAACATTTGGATGCATCATGTACTAAGCGAAAAAGAAGAGAGGCTCTTCCCACAAAAAATGAGATTGCTTTCACACTGGAATCTACGCGATGAATTAAAAGCAAATTATCAAGTTGGAAAAGATGGATTAGCAAAACAGAGAATAATTCAAAAAGTTATGGAAAGAATCGTTGACCAGACCATACCAGAAGTCGTTATCGATAATCCCGCTGTTGATTGGAACCCATTTACGAATGACGTGAAAGCTTCTTCCGTAAAAGATTATTCCGAAAATTTGAATGCAGATAAAAATATTTCGGCTAAAGCCGAACCAGATACCCGTTATCAAATGTTATTGGATGATTTCAAGGCTTCAAGACTCGCTGATCCTTACTCACCAACTGCCAAGACAGTGATAGAAAGAAAGTTTAACGAAAACCGTGAAATGCCGGAAGTGCGGGTGAAAGAAATTCTTGAAACAATTTTAACTTCACCGCTTGTGAAAGAGACTGCAAAATTAATTGAAAAAAGATTAGGCAGACCGCTTGAGCCGTTTGATATCTGGTATAACGGTTTCAAGGCAAAGAGTAAATATTCTGAAGCCGACTTAGGTAAAATTGTTGCAAAAAAATATCCAACTCCACAAGCATACCAAAAAGATATTCCCAATCTTTTGATGAAACTTGGGTTCACAAAAGATAAAGCAAAATTCTTAGCAGATAATATAGAAGTTGATCCTGCTCGTGGTTCCGGGCATGCGTGGGGTGCGGGAATGCGTTCAGAGAAAGCGCATCTACGTACCCGTGTTGATAAATCGGGAATGAATTATAAAGGTTATAATATAGCGGTTCATGAAATGGGACATAATGTTGAACAGACGTTTTCTCTCAACTCGATCGATCATTACATGCTGCAAGGTGTTCCGAATACTGCATTCACGGAAGCGTTTGCATTTCTTTTTCAAAGCAGAGATTTGCTGTTGTTGGGTTTGCAGCCGGAAGATAATGATGCTGAAGCTCTACAGGCACTTCAAGATTTTTGGGCAGTGTACGAAATAGCGGGAGTATCACTCGTTGATATGGAAGCCTGGCATTGGATGTATAACCATCCCGATGCAAATCCTGAGCAATTGAAAGAAGCAGTTCTTAAAATCTCAAAAACTATTTGGAATAAATTTTACGCCCCTGTATTCAAGGTAAAGGATGTTGTCCTGTTAGGAATATATTCTCACATGATCGATTCATTCCTTTATTTGCCGGACTATCCTCTCGGTCATATTATTTCTTTCCAAATTGATGAACATATAAAGAAGACAGGGAATCTTGGAAAGGAATTCGAACGCATGGCAACTTTCGGAAGCGTTTCACCGGATGTTTGGATGAAGCATGCTACAGGTTCACCGGTAAGTGAAAAGTTTCTTCTTGATGCAGCACGGAAAGCATTAGAACAAATTAAAAAGTAGTTTTCTATGATTGGAATTTAAGTATTCGGGTTCTGAATTATTTTTAAAAGATAAAGTTATTTATGTTACAAAAGATTTCTTTAGCATTAATAAATCGGGCTGAGTTGTTTTATACAAAAACTATCTCGGTAGTTTCTTTTGTTTTTGAAATAATGTATGAACTGAAAAACTTTTTTCTGCAGCGTAAAATTACCAGGCTTATCCTGATCCGTCAAATTTTATTTACAGGGTTTGAAGCCTTAGGATTGATTTCCTTTGTCGCAATTGCCGTGGGGGGAATAATTATACTTGAAGGAAGTGCAATCCTTCCTAATTTCGGGCAGAGCAAACTTCTCTACACTATTCTTGTTATTATAATCTTACGCGAGCTTGGAGGACTGCTGACAGCCTTTATTATTATAGCCCGTTCCGGTTCTGCTATTGCTACAGAACTTGGAAACATGGTAGTACATCAAGAAGTTGAATCACTTGTTTCTTTTGGAATTTCTCCGGTGTTGTATTTAGTTGTCCCAAGAGTTCTGGGTGTTGTCCTTTCAATGTTAGCCTTAAATATTTATTTCAATGTTGCCGGGTTGTTAGGAGGATGGTTGGTAGCTTATATTTTTGCCCCGATCCCGCTTCTTGATTTCTTCTCTAAATTATTTTCTGAAATTGCCGTAGGAGATATAACTTCGAGTTTTATAAAATCACTACTCTTTGGTTTCGTAATTGCAGTTGTCTCAAGTTATCAAGGACTTCAAGTCAGTTTTGCTTCAACGGAAGTTCCACAGAGAACAATCAAAGCCGTGGTGCTTTCGCTTAGCTGGGTGATTTTGATAGATATCATTATTACAGCAATGATGTATTTGGTATGATGAAAAAATTCGAAGCAAATAATGTCAGCTACAAAAAAGAAAATCAAATACTAAATGATTTTTCATTTTCTTTTGATAAGCCGCTGATCGGGATATTGACAGATCAACAGGATGAAAATACCAACGTTCTGAAAATTCTAGCCGGGTTGATTGAACCTGAGGGAGGCAGCATCCGCCTTGAAGGGGAAAATGTTTATACTTCGTTTAATAAAAAAGAAAAAGCGATTAGGAAACAAATTGGATTCGTTTTTCAGCATGGGGGACTGCTATCGAATCTTACCATTCTTGAAAATTTTCTAGTTCCATATGATTTTCATTTCCCCGAAAAATCGCTTAATGAAAAAATGAAAAAAATAACCGGCTTAATGGATAGCTTCGAACTATCCGGAGGAATATTATCCGAGCGCCCTGCAAAACTAACGCTCTCAATGAGGAAAGCTTTATTATTTATTAGAACATATCTCATTGAACCCAAAATTATTTTTTATGATGATCCGTTTATGAATTGTCCTTCGCAAATTAAAAAATCAATCCTTAAACAAATCTTAAAGTTGAGAGAGGAAAAAACTATTCAGATTTTCTGCGATAGTATTGATGCGCATTTATATGAGCTGGCTGATACGGTAATTCTCTTGAAGCAGGGAGAACTTATATCATCAGCGACATTTAAAGAGTTGAAAAATTCAGATTCTGATTTCGTCAACAGTTTAACTTCAAAAATATTAGAAGGGAACTTATGAAATTTAAATTACGCTATTCGGAAAGAATTGTCGGCGCATTTATCATCGTCGCAATCATTATCGTTGCAGCCTCAACCGGGTATTTAATTATGAACAAAAAAGTTTTTGAGAAGAAATTTTCCTTCCGGGCAAAATTTAGCGATGCGGTGGGATTATCTTCTTCTACTCCAGTTTATTTTAAGGGATTCAAAATTGGAGTTATTTCACAATTTGAATTAACGGAAGACAATTATATTATTGCTGACCTTAACGTATATGAAGAGTACAGGAAAAAAATTGTAAAAAATTCTGCTTTGTTTAAAAGTGTTAATCCGGTTACGTCTACAAGCACCATTGAGTTTCTTCAAGGTCCCGATAATTTGTCGGAATTGGCTGAAGGAAGTATGATCCCGGGGATTGATATCCCGGAAGGAGAGACGCTTCTCGCTAATAATATGGTTCAAAAAACCGGTGATCCGTTGAATGCAATTATTTATAACCTTGCGGCATTCTCCGAAAATATTAATAAAGATAATAACGTTGATAAAGGGGCAATCTTTCGCGCATTGGTAAATATGGCAGACGTTGCCGAATCGATGAAAAAAATATCAACAACTTTGAATGTAGATCTCGAAAATATTTCCCAACCTGATAAACTGGGAAAACGACCCTTGTCTTCCTTAGTTTTAAATGCGGCATCCATAACAGATTCGTTAAGAATAATGACCGGCATGGTGAACCATTCGTTAAAGCAGTTGGATACTGTGTTAAGCGTCTATGGCAAGCCTGAGGGGCTTGCTGTTAAACTGATTGACCCGGACAAAAAACTAATTATTGAACCGATCAGTAAAACTATAACGAACATCAACGAAATTCTTCCTAAACTTGTAACCTTTTCTGAGTTTCTTGTTACACAACAAGGGCAGTTTGATGCTATTCTAAAACGAATTGAGGAAACATTGGAAGAGGTGCAGGTTACATTTGAAGCTATAAACGGGAGTCCATTTATAGGAAGGCCTAAAAGTGAAAGGAAAAAATAATTTCAGAAAAAAGATGAAACATCACGAATGACATTTCATCTTTTGTGATTTTATTTTTTTGAGGTCCAGCTATCTTTTAAAGTAACCGTTCTGTTAAAAACTAGTTTCTTTGCTGTGGAATATTTTGAATCCACACAAAAATATCCATTTCTTTCAAATTGAATATGCTCTCCGATTTTCGCATCTTTCAAATATGGCTCAACAAGAGCATCGGTAATAATTTCAAGAGAAGTTGGATTCAGAAAGTCTAACCAGTTATCATCAGCTGCCGGATTTTCAAGTGTAAAAAGCCTATCATAAAGTCTTACCTCAACGGGGACTGCTTGTTTTGCGGAAACCCAATGAATTGTCCCTTTTACTTTTTTAGTGCTTATACCGCTTCCGCTTTTGGTCTCCGGATCAAATGAGCAGTGTAATTCAACAACGTCTCCGGTTTCATTTTTAATCACTTTATCACATTTGATGATGAATGCATATCGCAGGCGTACTTCGCCACCCGGAACAAGACGGTGAAATCCTTTTGGTGGATTTTCCATAAAGTCTGTTTGTTCAATAAAGAGTTCGCGTGAAAAAGGAATGTTTCTCTTGCCCATTAAAATATCTTCCGGGTTATTAACTGCCTCAAGTTCTTCAACTTGATTTTCCGGATAGTTTGTTAAAACAATTTTTAACGGATGCAGAACAGCCATTGCCCGTTGGGCTTTTTTGTTCAAATCATTTCGAATTGAAAATTCGAGTAAAGAAATATCGGTCATCGCATCTCTTTTTGCTACCCCGATCGCTTCCGCAAAATCTCTCAACGCTTCCGGTGAATAACCTCTTCTGCGTAATCCGGAAATAGTGGGCATTCGCGGATCATCCCAGCCATCAACAAAATTTTCTTTTACAAGTTGAAGAAGTTTTCTTTTACTCATGACGGTATAATTTAAATTTAAGCGGGCAAATTCAATTTGTTGAGGATGATAAATTCCAAGTTCATTTAAAAACCAATCGTAAAGCGGTCGGTGGTTTTCAAATTCCAGCGTACAAATAGAATGAGTAATTTTTTCTAGCGAATCTTCCAGTCCATGTGCCCAATCGTAAGTGGGATAAATGCACCACTTGTTGCCCTGGCGCTGATGTTCCTCGTGAACAATGCGGTACATAATAGGGTCGCGTAAGTTAATATTTGGAGAAGCCATATCAATTTTTGCACGCAGTGTTTTTTCTCCATTCTTAAATTCACCTTGTCTCATGCGGGAAAATAAATCAAGATTTTCTTCGACATTTCTATTCCGGTAAGGACTACCCGATCCCGGTTCAGTCAATGTTCCTCGTGTTGCCCGTATTTCATCCGCATTTAAATCGCAAACGTAAGCTTTTTCTCTTTTTATCAACTCAACGGCAAATTGATACATTTGTTCAAAATAATCTGAGGCGAAAAATATTCTGTCCTCAAAATCCGCTCCGAGCCATTTAATATCTTCAATTATAGAATCAACATACTCCTGCTCTTCTTTGCTGGGATTTGTATCGTCAAAACGGAGGTTGAATTCCCCTTGGAAATCTTTTGCAATTCCATAATTAAGAACAATAGATTTTGCATGTCCGATGTGAAGATAGCCATTTGGTTCCGGAGGGAAGCGTGTATGAACGTTTCCGTTCCATTTATTTGTTTTTAAATCTTCATCGATTATTTCATAGATAAAATTTTTTTTCTTTAGAGATTCATCTGAAATTTCATTGTTGTGTTGCTCGTTCATAAACCTTCTGATTTCTTTTCTTCAAATTTACGGAAATTTAAAACAAAAAAACCCGAAACATATGTTCCGGGTTTTTTATTACATGGGATATTTCTTATTTAGAAGGTTTGGCGCGTTCAACGACCGTGCGGTCGCCCTTCTTTTTTGAATTTAACTTTTCTAAAACAACTTCGGCATCACGCGGTGAAACCGAAAAAAATGAATAAGAGTCCATCACTTGTACCGCGTCAATTCTGCGGGATTCGATATTAGTTTTTTGCATTAACATATCGACTAATTTTTTTGGACTTAATCCGTCTTTTTTCCCAACAGCAATAAATAATCTTTCTTGCCCTTTTCCACCTCGTTCTCTCCCTTCTCCTCTATCTCTGCCTTCACTTCTAAAACTACCTTCTTCTCTGCCTCTTCGTTCACCGCTACGGCTTTCTTCCCGTCTTCTGCCGTCGCGTGGCTTGTCTTCTCTTCCTCGTCGGCTGTCCTGTCTTCCTCTAGCGCCTTTGTCTCTAGAGTCATAACTGCCGGATTGTCTCTTCGATTCAAAGAAGTCTTGAACATTTGCGTAACTTCCTTCTTCAAGAGAATTTTGAAACGCGTATTGAATCAATGCGGAAGTAATTTCTTCAGGAGAATTGTTCTCGAGTAAATCTTTTGCTAAAGTAATATAGTTTGAGGCAACGCCTTTGGTAATAAGATTTTTTATCTCTAATGCTATTTTTTCTTTTTTGAAATTGATTACTTCTTTTACTTGTGGAATACGCCCTTTTCGGATTTCGGTTTTTGTAATGTTTTTAATGAACATTAATTTTCTATATTCTTCAGGTGAAACGAAAGTAACCGCGGTTCCTTCTTTGCCGGCTCTCCCTGTTCTTCCGATGCGATGGAGATATGCTTCAGGGTCTTGCGGTAAGGCAAAATTGATAACGTGCGTAAGATCGTCAATATCCAAGCCTCGTGCTGCAACATCGGTCGCAACGAGCACATTCGTTTTTTTCTTTTTAAATTTATTTAAGATTTTTTCGCGTTGAGCTTGTGAAATATCTCCGTGCAAACCTTCACTGTCATAATCACGGTCGTGTAATTTGGAAGTAATGTAATCAACATCATTCTTTGTTCTGCAAAAAACAATTCCGTAAAATTCGTTTGTTGTGTCGATGATACGGCAAAGCGCTTCAAGTTTGTCAGCTTCACGGACTTCAAAATAAATCTGATCGGTTAAAGAAATGGTTTGTCCCGCGTTTTTTGCTTTTACAATTTCGCGGTTTTTCATATATTTTTTTGAGAGCGTTGAAATTCGATCAGGCATAGTAGCTGAAAATAATAACGTCCTTCGTTCGGGATTCGATCCGCTTAAAATTTCTTCTATATCATCGATGAAACCCATGTTAAGCATTTCATCGGCTTCGTCTAACACAACGAAAGAAACTTTACTGAGAGAAAAAATCTTTCTCTTCAATAAATCCATAACTCTTCCGGGGGTTCCAACAATAACATCGACTCCTTTTTTCAATCTTCTTAATTGAATATCGTAGGATTGTCCGCCGTAAATTGGGGCAACGTGAATATTTTTATGTCCGCGAAGGGAGTTAAATTCTTCCGCAACCTGAATTGCAAGTTCGCGTGTAGGCACGAGAACTAGTACCTGGAGATGGCTGGATTTGATTTCTAATTTATCGATGATAGGTAACGCAAACGCAGCGGTTTTGCCGGTTCCGGTTTGTGCTTGTCCGATTAAGTCGTTTTCTGATTGTAGAATTAAGGGAATTATTTTGCTCTGAATTTCGGTCGGTTCTTCAAATCCCTTCATTTTAATTGCTTGAAGCATTTCGTCGGAGAGTCCTAGTCCATTAAAGGCAGTGGTCATGTAGTATGTACTTTCATGTAGTTGATATTTTTCCGTGAATTATGTTTCAACTCATGAAGAATAGTTCTCGCGATCTCGAATGACGGGAAAGGGGAGGAGCAACTGTAGATGATAAACAAATCCTAATAAGTAGAAATAATTCTTTGTGCTAAAATAATTGAATTTTTCGTCATTTCATAATTGAGGAAGATGCGAAATAATGCCAAAATCAAGGATTTATTATTTCTAATGCGATATTTATTCTCTCAATGGTTTCAATTTTGCCAAGGATGACAAAAATGTCGTATAATCCGGGCCCACCACTAACCCCCGAAACAGCCAGTCTAAGGGGATGAATGACTGCTGCATTTTTAACTCCGGCTTCTTCGGCTGTTTTATGCAACGCATTTTCATAATCTTCTTTTAACGGTTTTTCGATTGCCTGAATTGCCTCTCCATATTTTTGCAGAAGGTGTTTACTTTCGGTTGTCCAGCGCTTTTTTAAAGCATCCAGATCATAAAATGCCGGTCGGGCAAAGAAATATTCAGCGTTGAGGATAATTTCCTTAATAAAATTTATCCGTTCCTTCATCGCCTGAATTATGAGGATCAATTTTTCATCACTTAGTGAATGTTGAATAAAAGAAGATGTAGAAAGTTCTTCCTTCAAGAGTTGGAGCAATTCCTCATCTGTCTTCTTTTGGAGATGCGCAAAATTCATCGATTGGAGTTTTTCAATATTAAAAACCGCCCCGGCTTTATTTACTCGTTCCAATGAAAAGGATTGACACAATTCATCCAGAGAATAAAACTCTCTGTCGTCGCCTGCAGTCCAGCCGAGCAGAGCAACAAAATTAACGAGCGCTTCTTTCAAATAGCCTTTTGCCCGGTAATCTTCAACCGCAACATCACCTTGCCGTTTACTTAGTTTTGATTTGTCAGGATTCAACAAGAGAGGGAGGTGCGCAAATTGTGGTACTTCCCATCCGAAATATTTATAGAGCAAAATATGTTTTGGGGTTGATGAAAGCCATTCTTCACCACGGATTACGTGTGTAATTTTCATCAAGTGATCATCAACTACATTTGCGAGATGGTAGGTCGGGTATCCGTCACTTTTTAATAAAATTTGATCATCCACAACATTGCTGTTGAAAGTAACTTCACCGCGAATGATATCTGCAATATTGATTACTTCATCCGGGAGTACATCCATGCGGATTACATAAGGCTGATCATTCTTAAGTTTTTCACTTATTTCAGTTTCCGTTAAATTAAGACAATGCTTATCGTATTTTGTTTGTTGTCCGACTTTTTGTTGATCATCTCGCAGTTGCTTCAACCGGTCAGAAGTGCAAAAACAGTAATACGCTTTTTTTTGTTGAATGAGTTCGTCGGTATATTTTTTATAAATAGCTAACCGTTCAGATTGAACATAGGGACCAAATCCGCCATCTTTCCCGGGACCTTCGTCATAATCGAGCCCTGCCCATCTTAAGGATGCAATAAGATTTTCAACTGCACCTTCAACCATACGGGTTCTGTCGGTGTCTTCTATGCGAAGAATAAAAGTACCGTTATTTTTTTTTGCAAAAAGATAATTATAAAGCGCAGTACGAAGACCTCCTACATGTAAGTAGCCTGTAGGACTGGGCGCAAATCTGACTCTCGGTTTTTCACTGATCATTTTTTAAACTTTAGGGGAAGATTATGATTTTTTAATAAATTTATCGGATGTATAAAACTTTACTTTCTCAACAAATTCCTGACTGTCTATCGGTTTTGGAATATAATCGGTTGCACCCGATTCCAAACATTTCTCTTTATCGCCTTTCATAGCAAAAGCAGTAAGGGCGATAATCGGGGTATCTTTATAAGCCGGCATTAACCTGATTTTTTCTGTAGCTTCAAATCCGTTCATAACAGGCATTTGCATATCCATTAGGATGAGATCAAATTTTTGTTTGCCAACTTGTTCAACTGCTTCAGCGCCGTTTTCAACAACAACAACGGAAATGAAATTATTTTTCTTTAATAATCTTGTAACAATAATTTGTGAATGTTTGTAATCTTCAACAAGAAGAATCTTTGGCACGTCGGTCTGCTTTGCCGCTTCTTCCGGAGTCGTAGGCTCATCATAGCGATTGATCATGGCATTTATAGTGCCTGCTAAATCTTCTATGTTTGTGCTTCTCTTGTTAAGAAGTTCTGTAAACAGCCCATCAATTTTCTTTAGGTCACCTTCAAAATTTTCTTTCCCGGTATAAATAATTATTGGAAGGTTCGTGAATTTAGGATTTGATTTTATAAGTTTAATCAGATCAAATCCATTGATTTCGGGCATATCCAGATCGATGATTGCAAGATCAAGAGGAATATCTTTTATCTTCTCCATTACTAATGAGGAATTTGAGAGAGCTACTGGGTTATATCCGACGGACGCGATAGCTTCTTTAATTAAATTTAAAGTAGGAACGTCATCATCAACACAGAGAATGTTTGAATCTTTTTTCAGTTTATAACTGGTGAGAACTTCGACTAAATCTTTGTACTTGATTGGTTTAACAAAGTATTCCACAGCTCCCATCAAGAAAGCTTTTTGCTGCTCTGCTTCAACCGAACAAACAATGATCGGAATGAATTTGGTTGATTTATTTTCCCTAATTTTCTTTAACAATTCCAACCCGTTAATATCCGGAAGAACAATGTCGGTAATTATGGCAAGTACGTGTTCGCGTTCCAGATATTCCAGTGCTTTTAATCCGGCATTAACAATTACCGGTTCGTAACCCCATTTATTAAGATAATTGCCTAAAAGTTTTGATGTTGCATAATCATCTTCAATTACCAGTACTTTGTTTTTCCCATCGGTTGCTTTGGGGAGTGAGGAAATTTTCGTCTCAATATCATTCACCTCGTCGATAGGGAGATTAAAACGGATAGTTGTTCCTCTATCACGGTTTGAAGCCGCTTCGACCGAACCATGCATTAATTCTACATATTTTTTAGCAAGGAGAAAACTTAATGCAGTAAAACTATATTGTTTCTGAGCAGTAATATCAAGTGCTTTGGGGAGAAACGTCCTATCCGGCATTGAAGCAGTTTTGTTTGAAATACTAATCGTCACACGTTTTTTGTCTAAAAGACTCGCGGTTATATTTACGTCTCCGCTCGCCGAATGATAGAGCAAATAAGATAAAAAATTTAATACTACCAGCCGCAATTTTTGATGATCAATCTTGATGTTAACGGGTAATTCATCTGAAATAGACGAAACAAAAGTAAAACCGGCATTCTTTAATTTTTCTGATTGTTGATTTAAGATATCGGAAATAACATTTTTAAAATTTATTTCGCTTGGTGTCTCGGTTACATTTCCTCCGTCAACCCGTGCAAAATCAATTAAATCATTCAGGAGTGCTAAAAGTTTTTGTGCATTATCCCGGATAGTAAGGACGTAATCCGCCTGGTTGGACGTTAGTCTGTCATCATTGAGCAAGGAAGCAAATCCAATAATACTATTTGTTGGTGTGCGGAATTCGTTAGCTAGTTCGGCGACAATTTTACTTAGGTTAAATTCCGATTCAAAAACAACGCCGGATACGGTTTGCAGGTAAGGAATAAGTGTTTCGCAAAATTGTTCTAAGAAATCTCTATCGCCTTTGGTAAATGGGGTTTTCTGCGAAACTTTTAAAAGATATTTTTCAGCTGCGACTTTTATGGCAATACAACTTTCATAGATCACAAAGTCGGTTGATTGGATCTCACAATTTGCGTCAGAGTTAAACAAAACTTTATCAAAATCAGTTTGATGAATCTTGCAAGAGGAGCACTCATAAAGCGCATTTGGTAGAAATGATTTCCGCGCGGAAGTCGATTTTCCTTGAAAGACTAACTTATTATTGTTATTTATTTTAAAAAGAATTGCCGATTGAAGTTGAAATTCGTTTGTAACAAATTCGCAAAGTTTATTTGGGAACTCTGAGATATTATGCGTAACAGAATTTCGTAACTCATTTAATCCAGCAAGCAAGTGAAGGTTTGATATTATCATAACTCTATAATTAATTCTCCATTTGTCCTAAATATAAAGATTTTCTTTAGAAATGAAAAAGATTATTTCGTTTCTTTCAAAACTTCGGGGGAAAAAATGAAAAAAATTCTCTTATTTACTTCTTGACAAAGACCTTTAAGGGTAATATATTTAACCCATGAAAAAGCAACTATTTATCTTTTTTACATTTCTATCAATAAGTTCTCTCATCGGTGGAGTCCTTTATGATTTTATTACTGCTAGGAACGTCGGTGAAAATATTCTGGTCGAATGGAAAACTTCCGAAGAAACAAACGTTAAAGAATTTATTGTTGAACGTTGCACTCCCCAAAGTGATTATGTTGCATTAGAGACGATCAAACCTAAAGGTTCCAACTCGTATTATTCTTTCCTAGATCAAAATGCTTACAAAGTTACCGATGTGATGTTTAAGTATCGTATAAAAATAGTTGATAATAATAATGCGGTATCTACTACTCAAGAGGTAAGTGTCTCACATAACATTTCCGGCGTTAAAAGAACGTGGGGAAGTATAAAAGCAATGTTTAGATAGTTTTTGTGCTTACATTTCT